>Ga0268298_10000009_pt1 | contig 243050 bp, 196 predicted proteins | sample WWTPWeurt_MetaG_FD_194462 | JGI IMG/M metagenome (GOLD analysis project Ga0268298, IMG submission 194462) | Activated sludge microbial communities from WWTP in Nijmegen, Gelderland, Netherland - WWTP Weurt | ecosystem: Engineered > WWTP > Aerobic digester > Activated sludge | place... | reverse complement strand
TGATAAAAAGTAAAGCCTCATCTCAAGGTTGATTCTTGAGATGAGGCTTTGACCTAAAGAAAATTCAGGCAGTCTATGGTCTGGCAGGTTTTAGTAGTTTGAACATGGCAAAAAGCATGAAAGCGATGGGGATAATCCCCAGAGAAAACAGCCCGACCGTCCACCCATTGAATGAGCTGGATGCCGGAGAGACATTGGGAGTCAGTTTCAATACATCTCCTTCTGTGGGCTGTTCTGGTTGGGCGCTCCCCATGGCGCTATCAATGCTTACAGAAATGGTATCGCTTCTTATGCTAACCCCATTGAGCGGAGCAGCATACCCGGATTCATTGCGTATTACCAGGGCGGCAGACTCGATGGCGATATTGGTCTGGCAACCTTTAAGGGCGGTGAAACTCAGTTCGGCCAGGACGCCGTTCACAATCTGCGGTGTGGGGCTTGCGAAGGATACATCTGCAAGCCCTGCTTCTTGCGGGACGGCCAGGCCGTTCATGCCAGGGATGGGGCTGGTACCGCTCGTGGGCTGAAGGCAGGCCGGGTCGTACCGGATCTGCGCGGTGAAGCCATGGACAGGGGTGGCGGAAATGGCATTTACTGTGACGGTAACGATCTCATTGGTTTTGAGGGATGTGAGATCGGTCTGGATCCATAGCGACTCTGCGGTCTGGGCGTAAACCTTTGCCGTGACGGTTAAGGTCAGGAGTGTAAACAGGATAAGGGCGAATATCTTTTTCATAAGGCGCTCTGAGACAGGGCGCATCATTCCATGCGCCCTGTCATTTGCCTGCTTATTTCCAGGCCTGCGAACCAGACTGGTGGTAATGAAGCGCGAGGACCTCCAGATCCAGTACGTTGATGGTGCCGTCGTTGTTCAAATCCGCAGAAGAAGGTGCAGAGCCGTTATAGTTGATACCGATGGTCAGGGCGTCGAATTGGTCGATCACATCGTTGCCGTCAATGTCACCTGCGATCAGGGTAATGGGCTGGAATGTGGTGGTGGCACCGCTGTTAATGGTGACGGGTCCCTGCGCCTTGAGATAACCAGGCGCAACAGCCACTGCCGTATAGTTACCCGCCTGGCTTGCAAGGTTGAACGTCCCATCGCCGTTGGCAATCACAGAACTGGTGACCGTATTGTTTGCGCCATACAGCATGACCGTTACAGGTTTGCCCGCAAGAACCTGTCCGGCAAACGCGCCCTGGGTCGTGGCAATGGAGAGGGAGGTCGGCGTGGAGGGAACACTTGCAAGCGCAAGATTGCCGGTCGAGATGCGAGCCTGACAATCGATGGCAGACTGCCCGGATTGCAGGCCCCTTGCGGAAAATGTGAAGACAGGCCCGCTGGCGGAGGCCCGGCTGCCATTACTCCCGGCAATGGCCACAATAAAACTTCCATTTTGGGGGCCGTTAATGGCTGTGACAGGGTCCGCGCCGAAGAGGGCTGTTACGGTAATGTTCGAGACCTCGACCACCGATCCATTAAAGGTGCAGGCGAACTCGGCGCTGGTGATTCCCGCCGCAGGGACGTTGTTCAATGTGACCGTCACGATGGAGAAATTACCGATGGCAATATTTGCCGCAGAAAGGCTGGTTGTGACAAATGCGGAATTAGGGGCACTTGTCGCAGAGGGCGGAACGGCTGTCGGGGGAACGGGGGTATTGGTGGAGGCAGGCACATTTGTCGGAACGGGAGCCGGTGTGTTTGTTGAGGCAGGGACAGGGGTATTGGTGGAAACAGGCACAGGCGTGTTCGTTGGCGCGGGTACTGATGTTTTTGTCGCTGTAGGAAGAACCGGGACGCTGGCGGAATTCCCGGGGAAGGTCAGGGCATTGATTTCCTGAAGATTGGTGGCTCCATCGCCATCAGAGTCAAGGTTTTCGATCGCGGCGAAGGCGGCCAGGCTTCGGCCTTTTGACTTGTACGCCGACCCATAGGGATTCAGGCTGGGGATGCTGGCCGTGTGACAGAGATCGCAAGACTGAAGGCTGGTGCCGGAAAGTTTTGGATATTTGGATACAGCGCTGCTTAAGTCACCAGGAGCGGCCTTCCCGATCTGCGGCTTTGAGGAAGAAAACATCGCCGCCAGCAAAAGCAGCGCCCCGATAAAAGTGAGAATGATACGTCCTGTGCTTCTGAATTTCTTTTTCATAGATCTCTCCTTGTTCTTCTAAATGATTTTTTAAATTCCCTTATTGCGAGAAATATGCCGGTTTCCCGTTGCTGGCAGTATGCGGACAACTTACGCTACAAAGGCGCTTTTGATATTCGTCTTTCACATTCTTCTATTCGACCTCCTTCCGGCGCGCGAAACCATACTGCCAATGTGGATCCCTGACTGTAAACTTCAGGTCAAATTGGCGGCTGCTGTGATATTTGTCGATGTTGCTTGATAGGGGCTGTGTTGTTTCTCGCACTAAAGGCGCGAGAATGGCTCCATCATGACTGATGCAATTTTCGTCGTCATGAGAAAGCATGCAGGTTTGGGCGTTTGTCTGGGTATTTACATGCTTACTAAGTCGAGTACGCCTAAAAAAAGTTACCTTCAAAAATCAGAAAAACCTGGGAATTAATAATTTTGAAAGGAATTCCCGCCTCTTTAAGAAATAGTTCATAAACCCTCGGATTCCGCTTTGTTCGGGCCCAAAAGCTGCTTAAAGGCTATTATTCAGACTTCCGTATGCCTGCCCTGCTCTTATGTAGATCTCGGTGCGATCTGGCATACCTTTCAACCTTCCATGCGATCGAAACCTGGATACCCCGGATGTATAATCCCATAAAAACTCAGGAGCATGCCATGACGGAACACTATCGCCACCTTGGGGTTTTTAGCGACCTGGTTTCTGCCGCAAAACAAAAAATGCCTTTGTATCCGCTTGCCGAACCCGGCCAGCAGACTCGGTCTCGTTTGCGGGATGTGCTTGGGTTTTATGGCTCCGATGAACCCCCGCAGGATGTCCGCATCGAAAAAGAATGGACGAAGGACGGCATCGCTGGGCAGGAAGTTTCCTGGTCTGTTGGCTACGGCCCGCGGACGCATGCGTATGTATTGAAACCAGCCGGGGTCAAAGAACCGTTGCCGGGTGTGTTGGCATTGCATGACCACAGTGACTTCAAGTTCTATGGCAAGGAAAAGATCGCCGATGGCGCAGGCGAGCCGTTGGAAGTGCTGACCGAGTTTCGCAAATTGCCTTATGGCGGCAGAGCGTATGTCAATGCCTTGGCGCGCGAAGGATTTGTGGTGGTCGTCCATGATGTCTTTTTGTGGGGCAGCCGCCGCTTTCCGCTCGAAACGATGACCGACATGATGGGGGAGAAGACCTCCGCTCTGCTTGAACAAAGCGCTGCGGTTTCAGAGATCGAGCGCTATAACCAGACTGCCTATTTCCATGAACACTGGGTCTCCAAATACTGCAACGTCCTTGGCACGAACATGGCAGGTGTGGTGGCGTATGAAGATCGTGTGGCGTTGAATTATTTGCTATCCCGTTCGGATGTGGATAAAGAACGCGTGGGCTGCATCGGACTTTCAGGCGGAGGCAATCGTGCCGCTTTGTTGAGTGCGCTGCACGAAAAAATCTCTGCCACGGTTATTATCGGTTTGATGACCACCTACGAAGCCCTGCTCGACCATAATATGTCGCACACATGGATGTTATTCCCCTTCGGCTGGGCGCGTCACGGAGATTGGCCGGATATTGCCGCCTGCCACGCACCCTCTCCGTTATTGGTTCAATACGACCTGCAGGATTATCTCTTCACCGAACAAGGCATGCAAGATGCTCATCTGCGTTTGCAAAACCACTATGCCAGCGTTGATCAGCCGGGTGCCTACACCGGGCAGTTCTATCCCGGTACGCACAAGTTCGACCTTGAAATGCAAGCGGCGGCATTTGATTGGTTGAAGGGACAATTACAGTAAAGACGGATCCCATTCGTTGGGCGCAGGCTGCAAGACTCCCACAGCCTTGAATCCATCTTGGATCATTGCGTCAATGGCGGTTTGCATTTCGATCTCGCCGCGTTCTGAGAGCGTCACCTTGGCCAGGTACTCCCACACCTGCGGCGGCAGGATGAACAGGATCGATGCCGCATAGGGACTCATGATCTCTTCCCGCTTCGGCTTTTCAATGATGCGCTTCACCCGCCATTCGGCATCCATGTCCACGCTGGAACGGGCGCTTAATTCTTCCATGGGGCATTCTTTCAGGCTCATCACAATATCTGCCGAATTGGCTTCATAGGCTCTGACGAGTTCGAGCAAGGCATTCTCTTCCAAAAGATAATCGGTTGCCGCCACCAAGACCGGCTCATTCTTAACCCACGCCTGCGGCACAGACAGTAACGCATCTCCATTGCCGCGCAATGAATATTGATGCGCGAAACTCGCAGCGAGATTCCATTGCGAACCGTCACCTACATACTCAAATATTTTTTCTTCCAAATGATTTGTCACCAGGCACACCCGCTCCACGCCCGCTTTTGAAACGGCACGTAGCACATAATCGAGTGTAGGTCGTCCATGCACGGCCAACAGAGGCTTGGGGGTTACATCTGTAAAAGGGCGCTGACGTTTTCCACGACCCGCCGCCAACAACACTGCCGGACGTATCATTGCAGCCCGTCCTCCGTCTCTGCCACAAAAACATTCGAAGGTAAATCAGGATGCAGCGCCAAAAACTTTTTGGCGATCTTCCTGCAGGCTTTCTCTGCTTCATCACGTTTTGCCAATGCGACCACGCAGCCGCCGTATCCGCCGCCGCTGAAGCGACTTCCATAAATTCCGCTTGTAGTGCTGATAATTTCATGGAGTTGGATCAATACTTCGCTACCAACTTCGTAATTCTTGATGGATGACTCGCAGGACTGATTCATGATCTGGCCAAAGCGCACCGCATCAGACTCCGCCCAAGCCTGTTTTCCCAGCCTGACACGTTCCACTTCGCCGAAAAAGTGTTCCGCTCTCTTGCGGAGATTTTCGGGTAAAGATTTTTTCTTCATCTCAAAAATATCAGGCGGCACATCCCCTAGTTTCTGAGCACCTGCTTTCATCAACGCTGCGGCTTCATGGCATTCCGCCACACGGACGTTGAATCCGCTTTTGGTGAGTTCACGCGAAATGCCCGAGTACGCCACGATCCACGCTGAATCGTTTTCGGCGGAGTCTAAGACCGGGGAAACAGAACCCGTGACCACGTCCATGAAAAGAAGCGCGTTCTTTTTTCCATGCACAATGCTCATTGGGTCGAGAAGTCCGTTTTGCAGACCGAGTTGGTCATGTTCCAATTCAAAATCAAGTTGAATAAGTTGCCCGCTCGTGAGTTCGACGCAGTTCACATCCGCAAGCGCTTTGAGATATGCCAACCCCACCGAAGCAGACGAACTCAAGCCCGCACCGATCAGCGAGCCATAGACTTGGGCCTGCATGCCGACCTTTGGTTTCAGTACCCGCGCCGCCGCCTGGGCGTAACGCGCCCAATGCGAAAGGTCGAGGTCGCCGATGTTGAAAGATATTTCGCCATAGCGATCACTGATGAGATGAATTTCTTCCGAAGAATTTGACTCATATGTAATTGTGGTGCCGAGATGAATCGTGCGCCCCAACACCGCACCGCCCTGATGGTCGATGTGTGCGCCGATGGGGCAAATGCGATACGGAGAGAAAATGCTTGTTGCCATAACGCAGCGAGTCTAACATGAAAAAAAGAGCATCTTTGCGAGATGCTCTTTTCGTTATATCTTGCCAAGTTCTTTCAGGAATTTTTCTTTATTTGCAGACCGCGCTGTCTTGCCGCTGGAGGTCTTGAGGATCCATTTTTCGTCCACGACTTTAACATGGCGCAGGGCAATCGCGGAGCTCTTCGTCACATGCTTGCGGATGGCGTCCGCTATCACCTCTTGTTCGGACGGGACAGTTGATTCTGCTTCGGCGATAATGACGACTTCCTCGGTGCCTTCTTCTTCGTCGTACATGCCGAAGGCAACCACTCGTCCCTTGTGGACGCCGTCCACTTCGCTGGCAAGTGATTCCAAATCTTGCGGGTACACATTCTTGCCGCCGACGATAATGAGGTCTTTCTTGCGTCCAGAAACGTACAATTCGTCATCTGCGATATAGCCGTAATCGCCAGTGAGATACCAGCCGTTTTTGATGGCGGCTTCGGTGGCGTCAGGACGGTTGAAGTATTCGGTCAACATGCAATCGCTTTGGACAGCGATCTCACCGACGGTGCGATCAGGCAGATCGTTGAAAGATTCGTCCACGATGCGGACTTTTACATTGGGTAGGGGATGTCCGGATGAAGTCATCTGCATGGAGGGTGAATCAACTACCGGCGGAGTTGCGAGGCGCTGAGTCATGAAGGTCTCGCGGTCGATCACATCCACGGCGGGTGTTCCATCCAGCGGACTTTGAGTCACGGCAAAGGCATTCTCTGCCATCGCATAACATGTTTGCAGCGCGGACTTTTTCAAGCCGTACGCCGAAAATTTATCGAAGAAAATATCGTGGCTTTCCACGTGAACCGGCTCGGAGCAGTTGATGATGGCGCGCCAGGAAGAAAGGTCAACGCCTTCAAGATTGCGCTCACGGATTTTGTGGGCGCAAAAGTTGTATGCGAAATTTGGCAGCCAGGTAAGTGTGCCTTTGTATTGCGAGACGGCTTGATGCAGTTTGTACGGCGCGCGCACCCAGTCGAAGGGCGACATGTTGACGAGCGGAACGCGCAGCAGCACGGGCATGAGGAAGCAAGCGATGAAGCCCATGTCGTGATAGAGCGGCAGCCACGAAACGATGACATCACTGGCGGGGTCAATGTGCAAAGTTTCGCTGTAAGCGTTGAGTTGATTTAACACAGCACGATGCGAAAGTGCCACGCCTTTTTGCAAGCCGGTCGTGCCTGATGAATGTTGAAGAACCACAATATCTTCGGGTGAAGGTTTGAGCCCTTGCAGGGTTTCAAAGTTTGGTTCGGTCTCGGCTTCGATGGTGCTTGTGAGAATTACATGCTTCACCGAGTCGCCTTCGGTAAGCGCACCGCGGACTTCAGCCTCAAACTCAGGGTAGGTGACGATGGTGGTCGGTTTCGTGATGGAGATAAGTGAAGCGAGGTCAGCACGATATTTTTCGGGCGCAAGTTTCTCGGTCAGGAACGGCATGATGGAAGGAATCGCGCCGTGCAGGATCGCACCCCAGAAGGCATAGACCAAATCCTCGCCGTGTTGGAGAATCAAAATGACCACTTCGCCGGGTTTGATTCCTTCGCGGGCGTAGGTCAGAGCAAAACGATTCGCGCCGAGGATGAGGTCGCGGTAGGTGAGAGACTTGTCCGCTTGACCGGCGTGCTGCAAGATGATGCTGGTCTTGTCGGGAATATCTTGGTAGGAGAGTTGAAGAAGGTTTGGGAGAGTGGTCATTAAATGCAGAATGCGGAATGATGAATGCAGAATATGAACGAGTTATTTGCGAGATTGAATTAAGTTAGCAAGTTGATTTAAATTGTCGAACGTCTCTGCATTCAATTCAGTGTCTTCCACGCGGACGCCGAAGGCGTCTTCGATGAAGAGCGCCAAGTCCATTAGGCTGAACGAGTCGATCAGTCCGCTGGAGATGAGGGATTCATCTGCCGAGATTACTTTGTTCGGCTGCTTGAGAATTTTCTCGGCAATGAATTTTGCAATCGGGGTGATGATTTCAGCTGTCATGGGTTGTCCTTTTATTTTATAAAAATTCCGTTGGTTGAGTAGGGGCGGTGTTCGTCCGCCCCGTATCGAAACCAACAATTGATGAATAGTGCTGCATTAATTGCATACTTGCCATTTACTGGTGGTTTCGATACGCCCCGCAAAGAAAACGCGGGGCTACTCAACCACCGGATTATTCCTGTAATCCTCGCCGTACCGCATCCAACGCCTGCAAAGCAGTGAGATTTCGCCAGGGCCAGCCGCTGAGCATGTTCTTCGGCTGATCAAAGAAATTGCGCGAGAACGAGAGATGGAAGCCGTCGTTCAATTCGGTGTCATGTCCCTGATTCGGCAGAGGTTGAAGCGCCGCCCACAAGTTCCACAGCGGGATATCGTATTCTACGGCAATTTCGGCAATTTCGGCGTTAATGCTGTTGTCACCTTCGACGTTATCACCTTTGGTTGCAAGGATGGGAACCACCCCTTGCTCGATGGAATACTCAATGATCTGGCGCATGTATTTGCCATAATCATCCGCAGGGCGGTCGTTGAAGTTTGTTTCAAGGCTGATGATCGCAATGCTGGGGTTGTGCAAACGGAATTCGCACTGAATTGGGTTCTCGCCTTTCTCACATTGTTTTGGGTCAGCGCGTAACGGCGTCAGAATCGCCGCCACATTATACCCGTCACGCATGGCGAGGCTGGTGCGCGAGAACGAGCCTTGATAATAATCAATCGTGTCTTGTAAATATGCGTATTCACCGAGGCCATACCAGCCTTCATGGTCAAAGTCCACGAGATAAAAGCCCGTGTTGGTTTGGCAATCACCGACCTTTGAAAAATGTGTCGGGTCGCGCCCGAGTTCCTGTCCGCGTGCGTAGATTTCTCGCGCAGTATCTGTCACTTCTGGGACGATGGGAAGGGTCATCCATTCATCAGGTCCGAGCGTGGGACGCGGAGTCGGTGCGGATTCTTCGGTGGCGGCTGCTACTTCTTCTGTTGCTGCTTCTGTTATTTCAGGAACAGATGTCGATTCAATTTCAGGTTGGGATGTTGCTATGGGAGCAGTCGTACAAGCGGCAAGCAGCAGAATAGATAAAAGAAAAAGTTGACGTACTTTCATTGTTCTCCTATTTCGTCATTGCCTGTACCGTGCGCAGGCACGCGTGCGAGCCGCGTTCTTGTTCTTTGCGGCGAAGCAATCCCCAAATATAGTCATGAGATTGCTTCGGGTGGAAAAGCACCGCCCTCGCAATGACGGGATGGTTTATTTACAATTTTCCAAAATATACGGCGCAAGGCTTTCCGCCAGCATGTTCTCTCCCGCAGGCGTGAGGTGAATTGCGCTGTTGGTGAACTCATTCGCAGGCACAGCGTCCCACAAATCCACATACGCCCAGCCGTTTGCTTGGCTCAACGTCGTCATGATCTTGCGGTAATCGTCATACGCCCAGCGGGGGTAGAAAAAATTATAGCGGATGTCGCTGTTCGCGCCCGAACTTATTAACATTGGCTCATTTACGAGTAGCATGGGTGTCTCACCCACAACCCGAAAACCCGCTTCCAAGGCGTTGATGGCGAGTTGGTCTTCGGTCAGTGGCTTGGTCAGGTTGTGGTAACTATCGTCCGCTTCGAAATCGGTTTGCGCCTTTTCATAATCGGATGGATACACTTGGTCGATTCCAGTAGCAGACCACATCACACCATAGATCTGCAAGCGGAAAAAGTCCGCCCAAGCGCGACGATTACCAACGAAAGTATTTTGCCAGAAAGATTTGACTTCGAAATTAGGATCGTCCGCCTCGACTCTTAACTGGTAGTTGGTTGCCAGTTCCCGAACCTTTTCTTCATTGTTAGCCACCAGCGGCGTGGACGTTTGCTTCTCCAGCGGGAACGCATCGAGCGTGGTCATCCAGATGACGAGGTCGGGGGCGTATTGCTTTGCATACGAAAGCAGCATTACATCTTTGGTCAGAGAGATGGTCGGATACCCCAAGTTATACGCGCGGACATTTTTTCCGCAGGCGTTGAGGTTGTCCACATTGAGTTGTCCCGCCAAAGTTTCTTCTGGCTTGAGCAAGGTTCCCCACACCGATGAATCACCCACGATGATGACGCGGAATTCATCGTCCGCTTTCGGTGTACCAGCGATGACATGCGAGGCAAACATCGCATCGAGGTCAAAGAGACTGAGGTTGTACGATTGCTTGGGGTTCTCACCAAAAGGCAATCGCTCCCGCCCTGGGTAGAGGACATTGTAAAGGGAGAACTGCCCAACCTCCGGCTGCCATGCGGCGATGATGAGGTTGAAGAGGACGAATAAGAGAAGTCCCTTGATAAGGACGTTGAGAGGTTTGACGGGTTGGTTCATGATTCATTTATTCCGTCATTGCGAGGAGGGCGATAGCCCGACGAAGCAATCTCATGAGCGGGTTAGGAGATTGCTTCGCCGCAAGTAACAAGAGCTCGGCTCGCAATGACGGGATTAGTTGACTCCAAATAATTTCAAAATGACTTGCCATGAAATAGCAGGTGATGATAATGCAAAGAATATCCATCCAATAGCCACGAAGTGAAAAGTGAGCAGAATTCCGCTGACGTTGAGCGCGGCTTGTTTCGTGGGTGTCGTTGCCCAAGCGGCTGCTTTGGCTTTGGTAGCGTCGTTCCAGCGGTTGTGGATGAAGAGTCCCAGCCCGTGCCATAAGCCCCAGAGAGTGAAGTTCCACGTCACGCCGTGCCAGAAGCCGATCAGCAACATGGTGGCGACTTGGGTCAGCAGAATCATCATCGGGATGGACATCGGTTTCTGCCAAGACCTGAGCCAGCGGGTGATGGGATTAAAGAAGTAAGCGCGGAACCACTGGGTGAGAGTCATGTGCCAGTTGTTCCAGAATTGAGTGAGGTTGGGTTTGAGGTAGGGCGAGGCAAAGTTCTCAGGCAGTTTAATTCCGAGCAGTTGCGCGATGCCGAGAGCGATGTCTGTGTAGCCGCTGAAGTCGAAGTAGATCTGGAAGGCGTAGGCGTAGACGATGACCCACATCCAAAAAGTGGAGGTGACTTGAGTTGCGTTGGTGTCATTCAGGGCGATAAGTGCTAAGGCATCGGCGATGACGAATTTTTTGAACAAGCCAAGCAGCAGACGTTGACTCGCAGGAAAAACTGTTCCATTTAACCACGAAGACTCGAAGTCACGAAGCCACAAAGATTTTAAACTTAGTGACTTGGTGTCTTCGTGACTTTGTGGCAAAGAGGCGGCTCGTAAATCCTTCGTGAATCGTTCGAGGCGGTCGATGGGTCCAGCAGTGAAGGCAGGGAAGAAGATGACGTAGGTGATGAACTCGCCCACGTCCACGGAGGGGAAGCGACCCGATTGTTTATCTCGAATGGTGTGGATGAGACGAAAAGCGACGTAGGAGAATCCCAACCAGCGGAAGTCGTTCGCGGAGACGTTGGTCAGTGATTGACCGGAGAGATTCCGAAGGAAAGAACTGAACCAGAGAGATAGGGCGGGAATCTTGATGAGGAGAAAAAGCCCGATGGTTAGAACCAAACCTACCGTTAAGAGAGAAGCGCTGAAACGTGTCAGACGAGAGAATGCTATCAGCGTCAGTCCAGTCACAAAAAAGATGATGAGTGTGGTTGTGAGTTGAGGCGGGCGTGAGGCAGTGAAGATTTGAAGTTGTGGAACGAAACGGGTGAGGTTGAGGAGTAGGACGACGCCAGCGACGATGGCGAGGGTGATGTAATTTTTGCGCTGCTTGCGGGTGTCGTTTCGACTGGGCTCAACGCGAGCGTCGTCGGCGGTGATGAACCAGGTGAAGATGACGAGGGCGAGGGTGGCGAGGGGCGTGAAGAAGTCGGCGCCGCGGATGGGGAGGGCGGGTTGCAGCCAGAAGATGACGACAACGCTGGCGATGAGCATGAACCACGTCCTGCCATGGTTGCGGAAGATCGTTGCCCAGAGGAGCGAGGCGACGGCGAGAATCAGGATATTTTCAAGCGCCATTTAGAAGCCTTGATAGATCCACGTCGGGCTGCTGTCTGCGGTGAAGATGACAAGTGCAATGAGGATGAGGCAGAGGAGGAGGGCAAGGAGGTTTTCGCGGGTGAGTAGGTGTTTCATTTTTTAAAACCACGAAGGGTCACTAAGGTACACGAAGGAAGAGCCTTAAAACCTTTGTGACACTTCGTGACCCTTTGTGGTGAGATGTTCTTAGCGGACGCCGCAGACGAGCCAGTCCCCATCTTGTTCGATGACTTCGTAGGTGCGGTCGGCGAGGTCGAGGGATTGGGGTTCGCCGTTGTAGCTCATGTTGAGCATGCCGGTGCAATCGACGAGGGTTTTGTCGCCGTCGGTTCCGGATTCGGCGCAGGACATTCTGTCCACGGTGACTTCGACGAGGGCGAAGGAGTCGAGTTCGATCAGGGCGTCATCTTCCCAGTCGGCGCAGGAGTTGGAGATGAGGGCGGCCTGGTCTTTGCTCGCAAGGGCGGTGATGTAGCCTTCGACGGCGGGGGCTGCTCCGCCTGATGTGGATGCTCCGCAGGCGGAAAGGAGTATGCTCAGGGCGAGCATGAGGGTGGTGAGTTTGCTTGGCACGGATTCCTCCGAAATTAATTACGTCATTGCGAGGGCGGAGCCCGAAGCAACCCCCAAAGAATTAGGAGATTGCTTCGCCGCAAGGAGCGCGGCTCGCAATGACGTTATAGTGAGGCGGATTATAGCATGGAGAGATTTTAGGGGAGCGGGGTGGGGATTATAATTCTGCGATAAATTAAGGAGGCTTCCATGAAAGCAATAACGATTCGTCAACCATGGGCATGGGCAATTTTCCATGCAGGAAAAGATGTCGAAAACCGAAGCTGGAAAACTGTCTTGCGTGAGAGAGTGGCAATTCATGCAGGCGCAGGGATGACTCGGGCAGAATATGAGGATGGCTGTAAAAGTATTCTTAAAAGGAAACCTAAACTAAAAATACCTGCGTATGAAGAATTGGTGCGTGGTGCAATCGTTGGTACAGTTGAGATTGTAGACTGTGTTGAAAAATCTAACTCCTCCTGGCATGCCAAAAAACAGATCGGATTTGTTTTGGCCCACCCAAAGAAATTATCCGATCCAATTGCTTACAAGGGTACTTTGAAATTTTGGGATGTTCCCAAAAATATTGAATCTCGAATCAAGAAGTCTGCGTAATAACTTGTAGATCTTTTTTCATGCCTTGCGTTTCAGGAGTTTCCCCTTGAACAACTACATTGCCCTTGCCCTCACCTTCGCCATCGCGCTCGGATTTTTGCGCCTGATGGATTTCTTCGCCCACCGCGGCTGGATCGAAAGCAAACTCAGCCGCAAGTTGATTCACATTGGCACGGGTCCGATCTTCGTTTTGTGCTGGTTCTTTTTCGACGATGCTCCCTCTGCCCGCTGGCTGGCAGCCCTGGTTCCTTTTGCGATCACGGTGCAGTTCGCGTTGATCGGCTTCGGAGTCATCAAAGACAAAGCCTCGGTGGATGCCATGTCCCGCACCGGCGACCCGAAGGAGATTTTGCGAGGCCCGCTGTACTATGGCATCATGTTTGTCGTCTTGACCCTGGTGTATTGGAAAGATTCTCCCATTGGGATCATTGCTTTAATGATGATGTGCGGCGGGGACGGCATTGCCGATATTTTCGGCCGACGCATCCCTTCGCCGAAATTACCATGGAGCGGGGAGAAATCTGTGGCAGGGATGGTGAGTGTGTTTGTAGGAGGGTTTTTGTTTTCAGCCCTGATGCTTTTTATTTATGTAAATGTCGGCATTTTTGCCGCCCCGTTTACTAGCTATCTCCTGCCCATTACGGCTATTTCACTGGCGGGCGCGGCAGTAGAGTCGCTGCATTATAAGGATATTGATAATATCAGCATGACGCTGGCCTCGGCTTTATTGGGCCACTGGTTCTTTTAATAGACAGAGAGGATGACAGACTACTGGTCTGTCATCCTCTCTGTAAGGTCACTTTTCTACTTCATCACTTTTGAGAATCATCACCCGGTACGACTCGGCATACTCAAACTCTTTATCCTTCGCGTCTTCCTTCGCCCACTCCTTCATCCACTTTTCAACTTCATCCACTGGCACCTGACTGACATGCTGTTGCAGTGCCATCACTTTGACGTCTATGGTCTCGGTGATGTCCACCCAGGTGTCGGGCTTGTCCGTGCCGTGAACATAAAGCCGCTTTACTTCATGCGGCGCATGTCCTTCTGCTAGCAGATCTGCGAATAAAAGTCTTGAGCCCGCCGAAGGAAAGACTGCTTCGGTGGCCGCCTGCGCAGCTGCGCGATGGTCAGGGTGATTGATGTATTCCTTGCCGTAGAACCACGCCTCTGGGTTGCCGCATAAGACCACGTCCGGCTTGTATAAGCGGATAAGCCTTGTGAGTTCTCTGCGCAGTGCGAGGGTCGGCTCAAGTTCGCCATCCGGGTGGCGCAGGAAGACAGCTTCTTTTACGCCCAGTACGGCGTTGGCAGCCTGCTGTTCATCTTCACGCAGCCGGGCCAACTCGGCTTTGTAACTTCCGTCTCTGGCGGGGTCGTTCGAGCCAGAGTCTCCGCTGGTGATGGTGACAGATACGATCTCGCAGCCCGCCTTCGCCCATTTGGCGAGCGTCCCGCCAATGGAAAACTCCTGGTCATCCGGGTGGGCATGAATGCTCATGGCAATTTTGGGGATGTATTCGTTACTCATAAAATAAATTCTCCTTTGGCTATCTGACCCGGATTTTACATCACAACTTGAATCGTAGTAAAATAGAACTTATATTCTAGTTTCTCCCCAAACCTGATCACATTCACTGCTTTATCGGCAACCCCTTAAAGTGCGAGAGCCAGGGTCGCCTACCCTGGCTCTCTTACAAAGGAGGAGAAGAGAATCTGTTACGCGTGTAAATTTATCACGCACGCTCAAAAGGCGCTTGACGCGTCCCCTACGTTTGATACACGGAAACACGACGATAAAGATTACAGAATTTTAAGGAGAACCATGTCCGCTTCACTTGCCATCGAAACGAAGGATCTCGGTCGCATTTACAAACTGCGCGGCAGCAAAAAAGAAACGCGCAAGGAATTGGTCGCATTACAGGATGTTAACTTGACCGTGGAACGCGGTGAATTATTCGGACTCCTCGGCCCGAACGGCGCCGGGAAGACAACCCTGATCAAAGTCCTCACCACGCTGCTTTCCCCGACCTCGGGCTGGGCGCGCGTTGCAGGAGCCGATGTCCACGCTGAACCTGAGGCTGTCCGTCCGCGCATCAATATGGTCTCCGGCGGCGAGTCGTCGGGCTATGGTCTGTTGACGGTCAAAGAAAACCTGTGGATGTTCTCGCAGTTCTATGGCGTGCCTTCGAAGGAGGCCAATGAACGCATTGAAGCCCTGCTGGAAATGGTCGGTTTGAAGGATAGGATGCATACCAAATCCTCCGACCTTTCGACCGGCCTGCGCCAGAAGATGAACATCGTGCGCGGATTCCTGACCGAACCCGAGGTCCTCTTCCTCGATGAACCGACTCTTGGCCTGGATGTGGGCGCCATGCGCGATGTGCGCCGTTTCATCCTCGACTGGCTCAAGGCGGATAAGGAACGCACCCTGCTGTTGACCACACACTACATGGCTGAAGCCGACGAATTGTGTGACCGCGTGGCCATCATCAACAAAGGCCGTGTGCTGGCCTGTGATACACCGTCTGTGCTGAAACAGCGACTACAGAAGGACGCCCTGTTCGAGATCGAGGTGAGTCCGCTCAACGGGTTGACCCAGCAAATGTTGCTGGACCAGGCCGAGGTCACGAAAGCGGCGATCTCGGAGACAGAGAAAGGCGCGAAGTTGAGTTTAAGCCTGGTCGAAGAATCAGCCCTGGCGCGGGTCATCAACCTGTTCACGCAGAAGGATGTCAAGGTGATGAATCTGAACAAACGCGAACCCACTCTTGAAGATGTGTTCGTGGACCTGGTGGGCCGCAGCATGGCGGAGGAGGAAAGTAATGGACAATCAGAGTAACGCGAAATTTATTTCGCGCGAAAGCGAGGTAAATCTTGCCGTAAGCGCAAAATATTCGCACAAGAACACAGGCTGGCGCTTGTTCCTCTCGACCATTCTTGCGCGCGCATATCCGCGCATCATCGGGCAGCAGCGCGAAGTCTCGTGGCTGGTGTTCGACCTCATCATGCCGATGCTGGCGGTGATCGCATATGTGTTCGTTTACCGTGCCTTGAACGCGCCCGAGGAATATGTTGGCTTTGTGGTGATGGGCGGCGCGATGACCGCGTTCTGGATGAACATTTTGTGGAGCATGTCGAGCCAGTTGTACTGGGAGAAGGAGCAGGGTAACCTGGCGCTTTACATCATGGCGCCGAATTCAATGATGGCGATCCTGCTGGGCATGGCGCTGGGCGGCATGCTGGCGACGGCCCTGCGCGCGCTGGTGGTGACCCTGCTGGGCATCTTCCTCTTTGGGGTGACCTATGCCGTGTCTAGCTACTTGCAGTTGTTCGTGGTGTTCATGCTGGCCATGGTGGCGCTGTATGGCATGGGCATGATGATGGCCTCGGCCTTCCTTTTGTTCGGACGCGAAGCCTGGCACATGGCGAACCTGGCGCAGGAACCGATCTTCCTGGCTTCGGGTTTTTACTTCCCGATCAAGTCGCTGCCGTTCTGGGTGGCGGCGGGCGCTTCGATCATTCCGCTGACGCTTGGCATGGATGCGATGCGCCAGTTGGTTTTTCCCACCGGTTTCCAGTTTGGTTTTATGACAGTGCGGCTGGAGATCATCATTCTGGCAATCCTTTCGGTGGTGTTCGTAGTGACGGCCAAGATCCTGCTGGGATACATCGAGAAGATCGCCGTGCGTGAAGGACGGATCACGGAGAGTAGACGTTAACGTCGTTGCGAGGAGCGCTCTTGCTCTTTGCGACAAAGCAATCCCCAACTCAATTGGAGATTGCTTACCCATTCGGGTACGATGTCGGGCGGACGAACACCGCCCTCGCAATGACATAAAGGTGACTTATGCAAACTTCAACTTCATGGCGTTCGTTTCGCATGGCAGCGTGGCTGGGATGGTTGATCGAATCCAACTGGACGGACCCCTTCCTCTTCGCTGTGTACTCCATCGTCAAGCCGATCTCCGGCGCTGCGATCCTGGTGATCATGTATGGCATCATCTCACAGGGGAATTACAACACCGCCCTGTTCCCGTACATCTACCTGGGCAACGCCTTTTACATCTACGTCGGCGCGGTGATGACGGGCGTCTCGTGGGCGGTGGTGGATGACCGCGAACATTACAAGACGCTCAAGTACATGTATATTGCGCCCATTCACATTCCGCTTTATTTGCTGGGTCGGGGCGTGGCGCGCTTTATCACCGGTTCCATCGCGGTCTTTATCACCCTTGCAGCGGGCATTCTCTTCCTGAAGGTGAGAATCAACTTCGCAGAGGTGGACTGGCTGCTTTTCGTTGTGACATTGATCGTCGGCGTGGTGATGCTGGCGCTGCTGGGCCTGCTGTTGGCGGGCATCACGTTGACGGTGGCCCGCCACGAGGGCTTTATCGGCGAAGCGACCGCTGGCGCGCTTTACATTTTCAGCGGTGCGATCTTCCCCCTGGATGTGCTGCCGGAATGGCTGCGCCCGGTCGGGTATTTCATGCCGACGACCTACTGGCTTGAACTGCTGCGCCGTTCGCTGGTCGGCAATGTGGCGCAGGCCTTTCCAACCCTGGCGAACTTCAGCAATTTGCAGATCCTCGCCATCCTGCTGGGACTGAGCGTTTTCTTCGGGACGATCAGCATTTGGGTCTTCCGCTACTGTGACCGGCTGGCCCGCGAACGCGGGTTGATCGACCGCACCACGAATTACTAACTCAGGTTATGCGGTACTACAAGATTTATCTTGCAGTTTGCCTGTTTTTCCCAACCCGCAGGTACAAAGCGAACTTTGTGATACGGAGCGGCGTGTAAGGCGAGTTGCTAATTGCAGATTAAAGTTGTACAGGAGGCAGGCGCGGATGCAGATTCCGCGTCTGTTTTTTTACCCCCCCCTTGGGAGTACAATTCCCGTATCACCCTACTTAAGGAGAATTGCTCATGACCATCATCCTGAACGGCTCGGAACTCACCATCGAAAAGATCGTTGCCATTGCGCGTTTTAACGAGAAAGTGGAGTTGGCTCCAGAGGCCGTGGAGCGCATTAAAGTTTGCCGCGCCATGCTGGAGGAGAAACTGGCTGCCAGGGAGATCATGTACGGCACGAACACCGGCATTGGCGAGTTTTCAGAAAAGATCTTGAACGACGAGCAGGTCAAAGAGTTTCAGCGTTACCTGGTCTATAACCATGCCGCCGGGATCGGCGACCCGGCGCCGATTGAGCACGTCCGCGCGGCGCTGGCAGGACGCATTAACGTTCATGCGCACGGCAATTCCGGCTGCCGGCCTGAGATCACCCAGACCCTGGTGGAGATGTTGAACAAGGGCGTCACCCCTGTCGTATGTCAAAAAGGATCCGTTGGAGCGAGCGGCGACCTGGCCCCGATGGCCCAAGCGGCCTTGTTGCTGATGGGGGAGGGCGAGGCTTTCTTTGGCGGGGAACGCCTGCCCGGCGCCGAAGCGATGAAGCGCGCCGAGATTGCCGTCCCCGGTTTGCAGGCGCGTGATGGACTGGCCGCCATTAACGGCTCGAACCTGCTGACAGCCATCTCCGCGTTACAGATTTACGATATGGAACGCTGGCTCAAACAGGCCGAGATCGCGGCGGCCATGTCCATTGAGGCCTTGCTGGGGAACATGAAGCCCTACAACACCAAGTTGCACGAGCTGCGCGGATTCAAAGGCGCGGTGGCCTCGGCGCAGAACATCGCCAAAGTCATTGAAGGCTCGGATCTGGCCACCGGCAAGATGAAGACCAAGGTACAGGATGCCTACTCGATGCGTTCATCGCCGCAGGTCATTGGCGCGGCGCGCGATGCGATTGCCTATGCCCGGTCGCAGGTGGAGATCGAGTTGAATGGCGTGGGCGATAACCCCATCTTCGTGCCGGAGTTGAAGTTGACCCTCACCGGCGCAAACTTTCAAGGCTCGCCGGTGGCGCTGCCGATGGATATGGCGGGGGCGGCCATTACCATGGTCAGTGTCCTCTCTGAGCGCAGGTTGAACCGCCTGACCAACCCGGCCTTGTCTCAGGGACTGCCGGATTTCCTCGCGCATGAACCGGGCTTTTATTCCGGCCTGATGCTTTCGCAGTACACAGCGGATCATCTCATTGTGGAGCAGCGCATCCTCTCGGCTCCCGCTTCGATCCTGTCCATTCCAGCGGCGGCAGACCAGGAGGATTTCGTTTCGATGGGCATGAACACAGCCCTGAAGAACGGACAAATTTTGGAGAATGCCTGTGGCGTGCTGGGCATTGAGTTCATGGCGGCGGCGCAGGCATTGGACTTCCGCGAGTTCACGCCCGGCAGGGGATCGCTCAAGGCGCGCGAGGTTATCCGCAAATATGTGAAGCATCTCGATGTCGACCGGCCGCTGTTCAACGACCATAATGCCATGCGATCGCTGGTGAAATCAGGTGAAATTTTGGAGGAAGTGGAAAAGGCAGTTGGCAAACTGAATTAGCAAAGAGAAGACCGGTCAGGCAGCCGGTCTTCTCTTTAAGGGTCTGGCTTCTTGCAAAGCATGAATTTTTTGAGGACTCCGAAAGTTCTACTTTCGGAGTCTTTGCTTGAAAATGGCGGGCTGCCTGAGGTAGAACTTCAGGAATCCAAAACTGCCTTATTGCAGTTCCGGATGTTCATCGAGCAGGCGGATAAATGCAGTGACGATGCGCGGCTCGAAGTGTTTGCCAGATTGCTCCAGCAGGTGGGCACGAGTCTGTTCGACCGACCATTTTTCGCGGTAGGGGCGGTCGGTGCGCAGGGCATCCCAAACATCCACAATGGCGAAGAGGCGGGCGGCGAAGGGAATCTGATCCCCTTTTAAGCCGCGCGGATAGCCGCTGCCATCCCATTTTTCATGATGACAGTAGGGAATATCCAGGGCAGGGCGCAGGTAGGGAATGGGCAGCAGCATATTTAGCGCATAGTTGGGATGCTGGCGCATGATCTCCCATTCTTCCTGGGTCAGTTTTCCAGGTTTAAGGAGAATGTGATCGGGCACACCGAGTTTGCCAATATCGTGCAGCAGGGCGCCGCGCCGCATGTGGCCGATCTCCTGCTGGCCAACGCCCATCCTTTCGCCCAGCCGAACGGCCAGATCGGTGACGCGCTGGGTATGGCCTTCGGTTTCCTTGTCGCGCAAATCCATGGCGAGTGACCAGCCAAGGATGGTGGCGTCGTACGCGGTGATAAGTTCCTGGTTCGATTGCTGCAGGCGCTCGAAAAGTTGGGCGTTATCGATGGCAATGGCTGCCTGTCCGCCGAGGGTCTCGAGGTAATTGGTCCAATCCACATCCGGGTGAATGGAGCTGCGGTGGAAAACCTCCAGCATGCCTTTAAGTTTGCTTTTGGCTACCAGGGGCACGCCAAAATATTCCACAAAGTCTTCGCCTTTTAGCAGATCGGCGCGGATGTAATTTGAATCGGCCTCGTTCAAATAAACATGCACCGGCTTTCGCTCCAGCCCGGCCTTTCCGGTCAGCCCATCTCCGAAATGGATGCGTGTCCTGCGAATGGCATGGGTGCGAAAACCTTTCCCGGCGGCAAACTCAAAGACCTGGTTGTCGTTCAATAGCAGGATGGAAGCAGCGTCTGCTTTCAGCTGCAGGAGCACTTCATTGAGCAGCACATCCAGCGACATGCGCATATCAAGGCTGGCGCTGATGGCGCGGTCGATGCGGCTCAGGGCGGTGATGCGGTTGATCTGGGTCTGAACTTTCAACTCGGCCTGTTTGCGCAGAATGATGGCCGTGATCTGCTGGCAAATGGTGCGTAAGCGCTTCAGTTCCTCCTGCGTGATCTGGCCCTGGCTCGATAGTTCGATCAGCCCGATGGCCTGCCCGGAAGAGATCAGCGGGATGTTCAGCATGGATTGGATCTTGAGCATCTTTAAGACCTGTGGAATGAGTTTGCGGGCGGTTGGGCGGATGAGGTTTGGCAGGTAGGGCGTTTCGACAAATTCACCCATCCATTGCTGGATGCTCCCGGAATCGTCGAGGATGGTGCCCTCGGGGTTGGACAGGAACTCATGGATGCGGCTGGTTGCGTGGATCGGAATGCTGATCTTGGGGATGGCGAGGCCCAGTAATTTTTCGATGCGTTCGGTGATGCTTTCCGCGACCGTGTTACTCAACATCTCAAGATGTTTTTTATCCGGGCTGAGCAGGTAAAGGGCGGCATCCTGGTACTTGAAGACCTTGCGGACCTCGCGGGTAAAAATCTCTGTGATCGCCTCAATATCTTCGCTGCGGTTGGCGGCATGGTTCAAGGTGTTGATGAGAGAGAGGTCCTCGTTTCGCTGACGGATCTCGTCCTCGGCCTGCTTGCGGCTGGTAATATCCAAATTGACCCCGATCAGGCGGACGGGCTGGCCGGATTCATCGAATTGGGCGTTGCCCTTGTTCAGCATCCAGCGCGTCTCGCCGGACTGATGGCGAATCCGAAACTCGACTTCGAACGGCTGCCGGTGTTGAATATGCCGCTCCCATTCGGCGTCGATCAGGGGCAGGTCTTCGGGGTGAACACGCGCGCGCCAATCGGCTTCACTGTGGATGCCGCCGGGTCCGGTGCCGTAGAGGATCTCATACTCAGGCGACCAGTAGGTTTCGCCATTTAACAGATCCATCTCCCAGATGCCGATGTGCGCCCCTTCCTGCGCCAAACGCGAACGCCGCTCGCTTTCGATCAGGGCCTGTTCTACTTGTTTGCGGTCGGTAATATCCTGCAAAATGCCCATCATGCGGACGGGCTGGCCATCTGCCGTGTAGGTCATTTCTGCAAATTGATGCATCCAACGCTGCCCTCCCGAAGGCAGGGTCAGGCGGAATTCATAATCCAGGTTGGAGTGGCTGGCAAAGATCTTTTGATCCAGGTTGCGCAGCCGGGCATCTTCTTCCGGGGTCATCATCGCTGCAAGGGTATGCTGTGAAATGGGTTGGTCCGGTGGAAGTTCCAGCATGCGGTAAATTTCCTCGGAGCAGGTCAGGTGGTGATCCGGCAGTGTCCACTCCAGGTGGCCGATGCGCCCGATACGCTGGGCTTCAGAGAGCAAGGCCTCGTTTTTTTGCAGCGCTTTCTCGGCCAGTTTGCGTTCGGTAATGTCGCTGGCCAGCACCAGCCGCGCCGGAGAGCCGTTGAATAGGATGGCGTGTGAGTTGATCTCCACATCGATCAACGTCCCGTTTTTGAGGCGATGTTTCCAGCCGCCGGAGCGTTGTAACGCGGCAGATTCGCGGGAGAGGTTTTCCAACAGGTTGGGGATTTCCTCCTGCGGGCGGATATCCTTGATGGTCATTTCGAGGAATTCTTCGCGGCTGTAGCCATAATGGTTGATGGCCGCATCATTGACCATGAGAAAGCGGAGCGTGTTGGTATCGTAGACCCACATGGGGGATGGGTTACTCTCAAAGAGCAGTTTGTATTTTTCCTCGCTTTGGCGCAGCGCCTCCTCGGCGCGTTTGCGCTCGGTGATGTCGCTGGAAATACCGCTGACCGCATACGGTTGGCCGTTCATATCCAGTAGCAGGGATTTAACGGTCAGGTAAAAATGGGTGCCGTCGGCCTCTTCGTTGCGCTCTTCAAAGAAAATAGGCTTCTCAGAGCCGATGACCTCAAGGTCGTTCCTGCGATGTTCACCTGCAATCTCCGGCGGCAGGAGGTCCTGCCTGGTCTTGCCGAGCAGTTCCTCGCCGGTCTTCCCAAGTACTTTTTGCAGGGCGGTATTGGCCAGAGTAAAACGGCCTTCAAGGTCCAGCGCATAGATCAGGGAAGTGCTGTTATCAATGATGCTGTGCAGGAACATCTGGTTTTTGTGCAGGGCCACCTCGGCCCGTTTGCGCTCCGAGATATCGATGGAGAGGATGAAGATGCCTTCCGGGGCGGGCTGGATACTGAGCTCAAACCAACCCATCTCGCCGTTGGGAAAGGTGAAGGGGTTGTCAAAATGGTGCGGGGTGCGGTTCTCCATGCAATCATTCATGATGGCGAACAATCCCGTGTTTTCAATGCCGGGGTACATTTCCATCATGGTGCGGCCCAGCAGGGCCTCGCGGGTGTTGTGCCCCTGGGCGGCGACCATCTTATTGACATACACATAGCGCCAGTCGAAACCGATGATCTGGCAGCCTTCCAGCATATCATCCATTACGCGGTGGAAGCGCTCCTCGCTGTCATGCAGGGCGGCTTCTGCCTGTTTGCGCGCAGTGATGTCCATGAACGTTGAAAGAAAATAGGTTTCCCCGTTCTGCTCGAAGGCTTCGGTGGAGGTGACGGCCTGGCCGGTTTTGCCTTGTTTGGTTTTATAGGTAAATTCAAAATCCCTGACTGCCCCCTGGCGCTGCATGATTTCGAATCCGCGTTGTCTCTCCGAGGGATACAACCAGTAGTCGAATTCTGTGCTGCGATGCCCGACCAGTTCCTCACGCTTGTATCCGACCAGTTTTTCCATGGCCGGGTTGGCATCAATGATGAGCCGGTCTGAGAGCCGTGTAAGCGCCACCCCGAAGGGGCTTAATGCAAATACTTTTTGAAAGAGTTCGAGGGCGTTGCGTTTTTCCTGCTCGGCCCGCCTGCGCTCGCTGATGTTGCGTGTCACCCCGACGATTTCCACCGTCCCCTGCGGAGTGAACATATAAGTGGTGGTCGCCTCGGTGTGGACGATGGAGCCATCCTTGCAGGGCTGGTCTACTTCGTTGGTCGCAGACAGGCTGCCTGTACCCTTTGCCAAAAAAGCGGGCAACTTTTGCTCCAGCCCTTCCTTGACCATCTTCCAGGATTCAGGCGTGAGCGACTCGCTGACGGGCCGCGCCATGACCTCCTCGGGGGTGTAGCCGCGCAGTTTTTCCACCGATGGGCTGACGTAGGTGAAGCGGCCCGAGATGGGGTCCATCATCCAGATCACATCGGTGGTGTTCTCGGCCAGCAGCTGGTAGCGCTGGCTGACCCGCATCAGGGAACGGTAGCTGCGGTTGATGAGCAGGTAAAGTACGACCCCGGTGGCGAGCACATACGCCCAGCCTTTAATCATGCTGAGGCGCAGGTGCGCTTCTTCGGTGGGACTAATCTGCGCAACGACCTGGTCGGAGAACAGGATCCACAACGAGCCGATGAGCACATACAAGGCTGCAATCCCCAGCCCGGTGGTTATTCTGGAGCGGTTTTTCATCGTATTAAAAAGGCCGGACTTCTTCATATCTGTCACCTCCACATGAGGCGATAAAATCTCCCTTTTTGAGCGCCCGGGTTGTCGATCTCTTGCTCAACATTGGGCAGTCAGAAAAAGGCGAGACCAGGAAAACGCAGAGCCGTTTTCCATCCCTGCTTTTAGTATACTCACCCCGACCCCGAATGGGCTATACAAATCCATAAGGCGAATGTCACCTTGTAGGCGGATGAATGTCAACCCGGCTATTGTTGAACCTCTTCAGGGGCAACCGGACAAATGGGTAAGCGCATGGGTTTTTAAGTAGTTGGTTGTAAATCTTCTAACGACCTGACACTTTTAAATTGGACGCGGAAAAACGCCGATATACGCGGATTTTTTTGTGAAAACAGTTAGAAAAAATCTTTTCTCCGCGCTCGTCCGCGTCCTGTTTTTGAAACTGTCAGATGGCTAGTAAATCTTTAGAAGACAAATTCCTGCTCAAGCCTCCGTCCTTGGCTGCGGGGACGCCGCCGGGAGCGAAATATTATTTATTTCGACCGTCTACTTAAAGTTCGGTTTGTTTCGCTCTTCCGGACATCCCCCTGGCGCGAAGATATATACCCAGATATGGGTATGTCACCATGAGCAGTAATTTGGTGGACCTTTGCAAGGGGCCAAATACAATTCTGGAATGCCTGATTGTATTGAATTTAGAGAGGGCATAAAAGTAAAATCACCCACCTGTCTCTTTTGATTGACTAATGACAAAGAATAAGTGACAAATTAGTGATGTGGGGGGATGAATTTTCGTGAAATATATTGCAATCGTTACTGAACGGGAGTAAAAATAAAGGATAAATTTATTTTTACTCCCGTTCACATCCCTGCTCCGGCTGGAGGTTTCATGGCAGCAATCGCAACACCCAACAGAAACGCTTCCATCAATAAACTGCGCAACACCTTCCCTTTCCTTTCCAGGCTTTCCGATTTCTATAAAATGAATCGCCAGCCCATTTTGGATTTATTGGTCCTGTTTCTGCTGGTCGTTCTGACCTTCTTCTTTTTGGTTCTGACCGACATCTCAGAAACGGTCTTCTACTTTCTGAGCAGGCATGAAGCCATCGAGTTGGATGAGGTTCTGCTGATCCTTGCCCTGATCCTGCCCGCCTATACCAGCATCTTCGCGCTGCGGCGCTGGGCCGAGGCCAACCAGCGCCTCCGACTGGCTCACAGCGACCCGCTGACCGGCCTGTTCAACCGCAGAAAAGCGGAGGAACTCATCCAGACCGAAGCCGCGCGCGCCAACCGTTACGGGCGTCCGCTGTCCATCATCCTGCTGGACCTCGATCACTTCAAACAGGTCAATGACCGCTACGGGCATCCGATGGGGGATATGGTGCTCTCCGTCATTGCGGGTGTTCTGCAAAGGAGCATCCGCAACTCGGATGCACTGGCACGCTGGGGCGGCGAGGAGTTCATCGTCATCGCTTCAGAAACGGACCTGGCCAGTGCCAGCCAATTGGCTGAGCGCCTGCGCCTCGCGGTTGAACAGACCCCGCTCTATGCCGTGAGCAACATCACTGCAAGTTTTGGGGTGGTCGAACTCGGCGCAACCGAAGACTTCCTTTCGATGATCGAACGCGCCGACTTGAAAATGTACGGCGCCAAAGATGCGGGCCGGAATCAGGTTGTGGCGTAAAGCCGCGGCCCTTTTCCATGAATGGCTCTGGATGCGAAATTCTTTAGATATCTTGCAGGAGTTCTAAAAAGAACGAAGGACTCCGAAAGTTCTCCTTTCGGAAACCCCGCCTGAAGTAGAACTTCAGGATTCCAAATCACTTATGCAAGAGGTCTTTTAAACGATTTTCAGGAATTCCCTTTTGCACGGAGAACTCGTGACCTATCAGGTTGAATATCTGGAAGATGAAAAATTGGTGCATGTCCGCTTTCAAGGCCGGGTGGAGATCTCTCACATCAAGGCATCAATCGTTGATGTGATCGCCGTGGCAAGCCGCGTGAAATGCCCGCGCATCCTCATTGATTTGCAGGAGGCGGAAGTGCAAGCCTCCATCTCCGACCTGTATGCCCTGCCAGATTTTGTGGCAGGCCGGGTTCGCGAGGCAGGCGGCGGCGGTATTAAGATCCTGCGCGCCTTCGTGGTGCCGCAATGGCGGAAAGAAATGCAGTTCTACGAAGACACCACCCATAATCGCGGACAGAATACCAGGGTCTTCACTGAGATCGATGCCGCCAGGGCCTGGCTGAGAGGCGAGGAATGATGGCCTCTAATTCCCCCGACGAGGCGTACGGAATTCATGTTCAATACCTGCCCGAACCGAAAATTATCCATGCCCGTTGCGTGGGCATGCTGGACCAGCCGGTACTGGCAAAATTCATTCGTGCGACCCTGCGCGCGGGTAAGTTATTCAACTGTTATTTGTTTCTGGTCGATTTGCGCGAGGCGGACATTGACCTGGCTTTTATAGACCTCTACGTTCTGCCGGAGGTCATCAACGCGCATATTCAGGCGGGCGGCGGGAAGGTATATCTCAGCCATAAAGCCATTATCATTTCCAACGAACAGGAAGAGGACTGGAAATTTTTCGAAACACTGCAGCAAAACGAGAATTATCAAATGAGCGTCTTCAGGGATGAAGAATCCGCGCTCGCCTGGCTGAAGGAAGAGAGATAACTCACTCAAGAATCCGGCCGCGCAGCAGCTGCTGGACGATGGAGAATAAAAAGACATCGGCATGAAAAAGCCGATGTCTTTTTATTTCCAAATCCCGTCGGGGTTAAGTAGTCGTCTGAAAGAGTTAATAGATATCTTGCAGGAGTTCTAAAAAGAACGAAGGACTCCGAAAGTTCTACTTTCGGAAACCCTGCCTGAAGTAGAACTTCAGGATTCCAAATCACTTATGCAAGAGGTCTAATAAAAGTTTTCTCGCTCAAGCCGCCGGGATCATATTTTTATAAAATTTATTTTGACCGATTGCTTAAAAGATCTCAGGGATTTCAGCCAGCATTTTCATGAAGGCCTCGACCACCTGCGGGTCGAAGTGTTTGCCCGACTGTTCCTGCAAATGGGCGCTTACTTTTTCCACCGGCCACTTCGGGCGATAGGGCCGGTCGGAGCGCAGCGCATCCCACACGTCAATGATGGCAAAGATGCGCGCCACAAAGGGGATCTGCTCGCCTCTCAATCCGCGCGGATAACCCGTGCCGTCCCATTTTTCGTGGTGGCTGTAGGGAATGTCGAGGGTGGGGCGCAGGTAGGTAATGGGTAACAGCATGTCGAGCGCAAAGCGGGGATGTTCGCGCATGGCTTTCCATTCTTCCTCATCCAACGGCCCGGGCTTGAGCAGGATATGGTCGGGCACGCCCAGTTTGCCGATGTCATGCAGAAGCGCCCCGCGCCGCAGGTGGATCATCTCTGCCTGCGAGATGCCCATGCGTTCGGCCAGGCGGAGGGTTAACTCGGTCACGCGCTGGGTATGTCCTTCGGTCTCCTTGTCGCGCAAGTCCATGGCGTGAGACCAGCCCGTAATGGTGGCGTCGTAGGCGGTGACCAGGTCCTGGTTCGAGCGCTGCATGCCCTCGAATAGTTGGGCGTTGTCGATGGCAATGGCCGCCTGCCCACCCAGCGTCTCCAGGTAGTTGATCCAATCCATGTTGGCGTTAAGCGGCTTGCGATGGAAGATCTCCAGCACCCCTTTCAGGGTGCCTTTGGCGATCAGCGGGGTGCCGAAATATTCGACAAACTCATCCTCCTTGAGCAATTCCACCCGTTTGATCTGGCCTTCCAATGTGCGCAGGTCCGGGATGTGCAGCGTGCGGCGGTCCAACCCGACCTTGCCCGCCAGCGGATCCCCGATCTGGATCTGGGCATGGCGCAACCCCAGGCTGTGAAAGCCCTTCCCGGCAACGTAGTCCAAGCTCTGGCTGCTTCCATTCAAGAGCAGAATGCAAGCGGCATCGACATCCAATTGCGCCACCACCTCGTACAGCAGCACTTCCAAAGAAAGATGCAGGTCAAGGCTGGAACTGATGGCGCGGTCGATCTCGCTCAGGGCGGTAATGCGCTGCAACTGGACCTTTACATTCGTCTCGGCCTGCTTGCGCAGAATGATCGCCGTCATCTGGTGGGCGATGTTGCGGACGCGTGCCAGGTGCTCCTCGGTCAGGTTGCCTTTGCTGGAAATGTCGAGCATGCCCAGCGTGCGGCCATTGGACATCAGCGGGACGGAAATGACGCTTTTGATGCCCAGCATCCGGGCGATCTGTGGAATGATCTTGCGGATGGCCGCTGCCATAAGTTTGGGCAGGAAGGTGGTGTTCGTGAACTCGAAAATGGATTGTTGAATATCCTGCGGGTCACTGGTGAGGGTGCCTTTTTCATGAGACAGCAGCTGCTTCAGGTAGGGGCTGTCTTTGAGCGGGAGACGGATGCGCGGGATGGCGGTGCCGATCAACTTTTCGATGTTCTCCATCAAAGAGCCGGAGACTGTGTTGGCATGCATTTCAAGATATTCGCCGTCCGGGCTGAGCAGGTAGAGTGCGGTATCCTGCCCGCTGAACATGCGGCGCACCCCGCTGACGAAGATATCGGTGATCGCTTCAATGCTCTGGTCGTGGTTCGCGGCATTGTTGAGCGCATTGATGAGTAATAGGTCCTCGGTGCGCTGGCGGATCTCGCGTTCGGCTTGTTTGCGTCCTGAGATTTCGCGCAGGAAGGCGTAGAGGCGCCCTCCCTGCCCGGGGGAATAAGACGCAGCGATCTCAATGGGGTAGATTTCGCCATCCTTGGCGCGATGCTTCGTTTCGAACAGGCCGCTGCCCTCGCGCATTACCCTCTCTGCGTGCGCCAGAACCTCTTCTGGGGATTCGGCAGATTCCACATCTGAGATGCGCATCCTGAGAAGTTCCTCCCGGCTATATCCCGACAGCCTCACATACGCATCATTGACCTCAAGAATGTGCCCCTCCATATTGGCAATCCAAAATCCATCCGGCGAGGTTTCGATCACGGTGCGATACTTGGCCTCGCGGTTTTGCAGTTCCTGTTTGTCCAGTTCGCGTTCGGTCACATCGCGAATGTTGATAATGAACCCTTTGATCGCGGGGTCATCCAACAGGTTGGTGCCCAGCCCTTCCATGATGCGCCACGAGCCGTCGCGGTGCCGGACGCGGGCAATGGTGCTGTTGGGCGCAACGCCGCTTGTTTTGGTCCGATTCTCAAAAGCCTGCAGGAGTGTTTTCAGGTCGTCGGGATGGGCCCAACTCAGGTAGTTCCTGCCGACGGCTTCCTCCACTTCGTACCCCAACATGCGCGGCAGCGAAGGGCTGGCATACCGGATGATGCCCTGCGCATCCACTAAAAGGATCAGGTCGCCGGTGTTGCCGATCAGGGCGCTGAACAGTTCCTCGCGTTCGCGCAGGGCTTCTTCAGACTGCCTGGCATCGGTGATGTCCTGCACGAAACCTTCGTAATACTGAATGCTTCCATCCGGGTTGCGTATGATCCTGGCGTTGGTGGAAGTCCAGATGCGGCTGCCATCCTTGCGCAGGTTCACCGCCTGAAATTGATGCACTTCTTCCTGCTCTTCCAGCAATCTCTTGAAAGATTCGCGCTGTTCAGGGTAGGCATGGATTTGCGCGGCAATATCGTGGACGCTTTCAAGCATATCGCGTGGTGAGTCATAGCCATAGATCCGCGCCATGGTCGGGTTGACGTTCAGAAACGTGCCCTCATTCGGCAGGGATTGGAAGATGCCAATGGGAGCGTTCTCAAAAATATTGCGGTATTCCTCCTCCGCAAGCAGACGCGAAGATTCAGCCAGCCTGCGGTCGTTCTCCTCGTCAATGGACCTCAGCCCAAGGGATATATCCCCGGCCAGTTCCACCAGCAGGTTGATCTCTTCCTCTCCGAATACATCGGTTTGATTGGAATATACCGTCAGCACGCCAAACAGGTTGCCGTCATTGAGCATTGGCACGGAGGCCGTGCTGATGAAGTTCATCTCGCGCGCCTTCTCGGCCCAGCGAGCATAGCGCTGGTCGTTAAGTATGTCTGCGCAGACCACCGGTTGTTTGGTGCGATAACATTCCGTGCCCGGCAATTGCTGACCCTCTTCCGGGCTGGCGGTTGTAAAGATCAGGTTGTAGAACTCTATTCCATTGCCTGCTGTGCTGACCATTTTCAGGCGGTCGCCTGCAATTTGGCCGACCCACACAAATTGATACCCCCTCGCCTGCATCAAAATAGTACAGGCTTTTTCCAAAAGATGGTGTGGATTGCGCTCACGCGTGATGAGCTGGTTGACATCCCGGATGGCGCGCAGCACCTGGTTCAGGTGGCGGATGTTCTTTTCGCTGGCATACTTGTAAAGCGCCATCTCCAGGCTGGCGCGCAGTTCCTGCTCGCGCACCGGTTTGGTGAGGTAGGCATAGGCATCGGTCGTCTTGGCTTGCTGGAGCAACAGATCATCGGTGTAGGCCGTCAGAAACACGATCGGAATATCGGTCTGCTGATGGATCTCGCTCGCAGCCTGAAGCCCGTTCATTTCATCCCGCAGGCGGATATCCATCAGAACCACATCGGGGGTTTGTTCCAGCGCAAAACGGACCGCATCCTTCCCCGTCGCGGCCAGACCGGTGACCTGGTACCCAAACCTGCTGACAGTTTCCTCCAAATGGGTTGCCAGAATGGCATCATCTTCAACGATTAAAATGCGGGCAGGTTTCATAACGCCTCATCGCTTTCGTGTAGTTCCGTTTATACCTTAAAGGTAATGATAAAAATAGTGCCAGTATGATTGTTAATTTCAAGGGCGCCGCCCAACTGGTGCGTCACCCACAGATTGACCAGCCGCATGCCAAGCGACCTGCTCTTGCGCCAGTCGAAGTCCTGCGGCATACCCACACCATTGTCCGCCACGCTCAGGCGGATTTCCCCTCCCGTCTGATGCAGTTCGATCCGCGCCACCGGGCTGCCCTTGTAGCCCGGCGGGAAGGCATGTTTGAGGATGTTGGTGTACAACTCATTGACGATCAACCCGCAGGGCATGGCCTGGGCCACATCCACCGATATAGAGTCAACTTCCAGTTCCAAACGGTGCATGGAATTGCGGCCAAAGGTTTCTGAAATATTCCCGGTCAATTGCCTCAGGTAGGAGGCGAGATCCACCCGGGCCAAATTCTCTGATTGATATAACTGCTCATAGACCAGCGACATGGCGCGGGCCTGGCCTTCCAGCTCCGTGAGGAAGGTGATGATGTTCCGGTCTTCGATCTGGCTGGCCTGCATGTCCATCAGCGCGATCATGGCTTGCAGGTTGTTCTTGACGCGGTGGTGAACCTCACGCAGCAGGACTTCTTTTTCCTCCAGCGTCGCGCGCAGTTTTTCCTCCGCCTGTTTTTGCTCGGTGATGTCGCGCACGATGGCCCCGATGCGGGCACCCTTTTCGCTCTTGATGAGGAAAGCGGTCTGAAGCACGATCTTGCGTTCGCCGTTGGTGGACAGGAGGCCGGTCTGGTGGGCTTTTTCCAATAGGGGGGATTTTTCCGTGAGAAAGGTTTCAAAAAAAGCATTCTTCCAGTATTCCAGGGTGCCTGCCCCTTTGCGCTCCGGGAGCATGACCTTCTGTTGGGTTTCCCAAAACGTGGACCCGATCGCTTCCGACCGGGAAATACCGGTGATCAGTTCCTGCGCGTGATTCCATTCGATGATGATTCCGGAAGGCTCCACCAGAACAACCCCATCAGCCGACTGGTCCACCAGCGAATGGAACTTTATCTCGCTTTCACGGATGGACTCCTCGGCCTGCTGGCGCAGGGTGACATCATGGATGATCGAGAAAAGCACCGGCCGCCCTTCGATCGTGATGGGCGAGGAATGTACCTCCACCGACCGGATTTCTCCGTTCGCGAGGCGGTGCGGGAATACAAAATAGTTCAAGCCTTTCGTGAGCGCATCCATTCGCCGTTGGGCAACTTCACCCGGGGGCAGGGTATTGATCTCCTCAATGGACATGGATTTTAATCGGGCTGCCGGATACCCATAGAAATCCTCCGCGGCTTCGTTGGCATCGACGATCCGGCCGGAATGGGGTTCCACCAGCAGCATGACCGCGTTGTGCTTTTCAAACATGGCATGGAAGCGGCTCTCGCTTTCCCTGAGGGCCTGCCCCGCTTTCTTGGTTTCTGTAACATCCAGGGTGGTCAGGATGATGCGCGAGTAATCCTGCTCGTAGCCCGGCAGCACCGACCACTGCAAGATGATCTCGAGCCGTTCGCCGGAGACGGTTTCATCGGTTCCCTCCCAGCGGTTGCCGCGCCGGCCCGCGACCATGGCCTGAAAATCTTCATGAATGTGCAGCCTCTCCCCGCTGCCAATGATCTGGTGGACGGTCTCGATCAACTCCCGTTTTGTCTTTGCGCCGTACATTCTCAGGGCGGCCTGATTCACGTTGGTGATCTCGATCATCCTGGCGCATTTCTCCAACTCGTCCGGATGAGATGCGAAGAACGCTTCAAGATCCGCCACCCCGGCCTGTTGCAGCTCGTCCAGATATTTCTTTGCCCGTGAGAAATCCTCCTCCCAAATGGCGATGGGCGAATTTTCGAAAAGCGTGCGATAGCGCTGCTCGTTGCGCAGCTGCGCCTCCTCGGCCTGTTTGCGTTTGGCAATATTGCGCACAAAGGATTGAAAGCGCCCGTCCGGCAATTGAATGGCGCTCAATTCACAGGGAATCCTGCGGCCATCCTTGTGCAGCAACATGCGTTCGATCAACACCGTCTTCCCGCTGCGCAATTCGTCGAGGCGCAGCGGTTGTTTCAAGATTTCCTCCGGCGGCAGCAGGTCGCGCAGGTTCAGGGAAAGCAATTCCTCCTTTGAATACCCAACCAGGTCGCAGGCTGCCTTATTGACCAGGATGTATTGCCCTTCGGGGTCTGAAATGAAGATGCCGTCTGAAGCCTGCTCGAGCAGCCCGCGATAGTTTTGCTCGCTCTTGCGTAACTCTTTTTCCGCCTGCTTTTGAGCGGTGACATTCATGACGGAGACGATCACCCGCGCATAATCCTGCTCATGGCCGGGCACCACCGACCATTGCAGATGGACATCGATCAGGTCCCCAGCGAGGGTCATATTTTTCCCCTCCCATGAAAACTCTGTATTGCCCCGGGTGATATGGAGGATCTCTTTGTCGAAACCCTGTATGGTTTCCTGGGGCAGGCTGTCGGCCAGGCTTTTGATCAAATCCTCTTTCTGCTTTGCGGCCACCATCAGAACCGCGGCCTTGTTCACATCCAGTACCTTGACCAGTTTTGCAAGGGCCCCCACCTCCTGTGGATGTTCCTTGAAATAAGCCGTGAAATCGGTTACCCCATTTTGGCGCAGTTCATCCACCCGGGTTTTGACCGCCGAAAAATCCTCCTCCCACAGGGCCACCGGCGAATCTTCGAACAGGTCGCGATACCTTTTCTCGCTGGCCTGAAGCGATTGTTCCGCTTTTTTTCGCGCGGTAATGTCGCGCGTCACGCCGATGATCTCAATTTTCCCGCTGGGGTTGAACATATAGGTGGTGACAACTTCGGTACGGACAATCGACCCATCCTTGCAGGGCTGGTCCACTTCGTTAAGGGTGGACAGGGTGCCCTGTCCTTTTTTTATAAAAGAAGGCAGTTTTTGAGCCAGACTTTCATTGACTATCTTGAGCGATTCGGGTGTCAGTGATTCGCTCACCGGCTGTGCCATCACCTCTTCGACGGTATAGCCGCGCAATTTTTCCACCGACGGACTGACGTAGGTAAACCGGTCGTTGACGGGGTCCATGACCCAGATTACATCGGAGATGTTATCCGTCATCAACCGGTAACGTACTTCGATGGCCCGGAGGCTGTCTTCCAGGCGTTTGTGCCCGGTGATCTCTTCCAGGATGGTATGTACTTCGTATGGCTTGTCTTCTCCGGGGCGGATGCGCGGCTCGGCGTTGATGTTGAACCAGCGCGGCGAGTCTGGGGAGGAGGGGGCCGGGATTCCCAGTACCAGGTTGTGGATCGGCCTGCCGTTCAGCAGCGCTAGCGCCGCCGGTTGTCGATCTTCCGGCAGGCGGCTGCCATCCTCGCCAATGGCGAGCGCCAGCCGCTCGTGGATCTGGATGCGTTTAACTCCCAACATTTGTTCGGCAGCGGGGTTGGCGTCCAGCACGTAGCCCTGTGCATCCTGTCGGATCACCCCAAAGGGCAGGCGCTGAAAAAGAAACTCGAAAGGGTTGTCCCGGTTTTCTTCTATCTCGCTTATCATTTTCACACTCCAGATTAAAGGTGTTGACTCGTTTGAAAGATTCACCTGACGTGTAGTAAATTGCAGGGTACAAAAACCCACCCCCAAAGTTTGTGCCGTGTGGCGGGGGTGGGTTCTCGCTTTTGCGGCACCTAAAAGAGATCAGGGAAATTATCCATTAATTCAATAAAGGCTTTCGCAACCTGCGGGTCGAAGTGCGAGCCGGATTGTTCGAGGAGATAGGCGCGGACTTTTTGCGTGGGCCAACTCTGCCGGTAGGGGCGGTCGGAGCGCAGGGCGTCCCAGACATCCACGATGGCAAAGATGCGCGCCGCCAGCGGAATCTGTTCACCTTTCAACCCGCGCGGGTAGCCTGTTCCATCCCAGCGCTCGTGATGGCTGTAGGGAATATCCAGCGCGGGGCGCAGGTAGGTGATGGGCAGGAGCATCTCAAAGGCGAATTTGGGATGCTCGCGCATGATCTTCCATTCCTCGTCGGTCAGTTTGCCGGGTTTGAGCAGGATGTTATCGGGAACGCCCAGCTTGCCAATATCATGCAGCAGCGCGCCGCGCCGAATATGGACCATCTCTGAAGATGAAATTCCCATTCTTTCGGCCAGCCGTACCGTGATCTCTGTGACGCGCTGGGTATGGCCTTCGGTCTCCTTGTCGCGCAGATCCATGGCGCGCGACCAGCCCGCAATGGTGGCATCGTAGGCGGTGACCAGGTCCTGGTTGGATTGCTGCATGCCCTCGAACAGCTGCGCGTTATCGATGGCAATGGCTGCCTGCCCGCCCAGGGTTTCGAGATAGTTCTCCCACTCTTCGTTCAATTCGAGGCGGCTGCGATGGAGGATCTCCAGCACGCCCTTGAGCATACCCTTGGCAACCAGCGGCACACCGAAGTACTCCACAACACCTTCCTCGCGGAACAAACTGACGCGGCTGACCTTGACCTCCGACTGGCTCAGGTTGGAGACGTGCAGGGTCTTGCGGCTGAGGCCCACGTGACCGGGCAGGCCTTCTCCCAATTTGAGGCGTGACTGCCGGATGGCGGTGCTACGGAAGCCTTTTCCCGCCGAATATTCGAGCATCTGGCTGTTGGGGTTCAACAGCAGGATGGCGGCTGCATCCACCCTTAATTGGCTGACCACCTCACTAAGCAGCACTTCCAGCGAAAGATGCAGGTCGAGGCTGGAACTGATGGCGCGGTCGATCTCGCTCAGGGCGGTGATGCGCCGCAGCTGGGTCTGCACATTCTCTTCGGCCTGTTTGCGCAGAATGACGGCCGTCATCTGTTGAGCAATTAAATAGATGCGCTCCCGATCCGCTTCTGTGAAATGTTCCCTGCTGGAAATATCCATCAGGCCGATGGTGCTCCCGGAAGAGGTGAGCGGCATGTTGATCACCGAACGGATCTTCAACATCTTGTAGATCTGCGGCGCCACCTTCTGAATGGCGGAATGCGCGATCTTTGAATGGAAAATGGTCTTGGTAAATTCCACAACCCATTTCTGGATTTCCTGCGGGCTGTCGAACATGAGACCTTGCGGGTTCGAGAGCAGTCCATGAATGAAGTTGTCTTCGTTGAGCGGAATGCGAATCCTGGGGATGGAGGTCCCCGTTATTTTTTCCACCTGATGGAGCATCTTTTGGGAGACGGTGGTGCTGAACAATTCAAGATACCTGCCATCCGGGCTGATCAGGAAGAACGCCATTTCCTGGCCGCCGAACAGGCGGCGCATTTCGCGCATGAACAACTGGGCGATGGCGCTGGTTGTCTCGCCGCGGTTGGCGGCGTCATTGAGGATATTGATCAGCGCCAGGTCTTCGCTGCGCTGCCGGATATCCTCTTCAGCCTGCTTGCGTTCGGTGATGTCGAGGTGCGTGCCGAAAATGCGCAAGGGCCTGCCATCGGCGTCCCATTCCATCACGCTGCCGCGGTCGATCACCCAGACCCAGCGGCCATCCTTGTGCTTCATACGGGCTTCGCATTCGTAAAAATCGGTCTCCCCGGCGAAGTGCTTTTTGAGCAATTCATCCGAGATCTTCAGGTCGTCCGGGTGGCAGAGGTCGGCCCAGGTCTGGATGCTGATGGGCTCCAGTTCGGCCAGGGTGTAGCCGAGCATTTCGGCCCAGCGGTCATTGAAGACGGCTTCGCCGGTCTGCACTTTCCAATCCCACATGCCGGCGTTTGCGCCTTTCAGCGCCAGCAGCACGCGCGACTGGGTTTCCCGCAGCGCCTCTTCGGCGTGCTTTCTTTCGGTAATATTACGGACAATGGTGGTGACCTCGTTCCTGCCGCTGGGCGTCATGCGCGCTTCAAAATATTGGGGGCCTTTGCCCGGGACATGGAGCAGGTATTCAAAGGTCTGCAAGTGACCGGAACTCAATGCGGCCTCGATATTTTGATCGACCAGGCCGGCAAACTCGGGCGGGGTGATGTCGCGGTTGCGCAGGCCGATCAGGGTCGGTTCAGATTGGGTATACAGGTCATGGATATCCGCCTTGTAATCCAGGAACACGCCTTCCCGGTTCAACCTGAACATCAGGTCGGGGACCGCTTTGAGCATGGCCTGTGCGCGGGTTTCGCTGTCGTATAGCGCTCCCTCGATCAGTTTGCGTTCGGTGATGTCCTGGATGATCGCCATCATGCGGACGGGTTTCCCGTCTTCCCCATAGGTGACCTTGCCGGTCTGGTGCAGCCATCGAACGCGCCCGCTGGCCAGCCTGACTTGATATTCATAGTCCAGGTCGGCGCGCTGCGAGAAGGCTTCATGATCCTTCTGATGCAACAGGTCGCGTTCTTCCGCCGTCATCATTGTGGCGATGGTGTCCTGGGTCAGGACCGTCTCTGCGGGAAGTTCAAGGATGCGGTAGACCTCCTCCGAGCAGATCAAATTCGATCCGGGCGCGCTCCAGGCCATGTGGCCGATGCGCCCGATGCGCTGGGCTTCTGTCAGCAGCGCTTCGCTCCTGCGCAGCGCCTCTTCCGCCGTCTTGCGCTCGCGCAGCTCGTTTTGCGCCTGGGCATACAACAGGGCGTTCTGCTCTGCGGAGGCAACATGCAATGCCAGCGACTCGAGCAGTTTCAACTGGTTCTCGTTATACGAGTCTGCCTTGTAACTTGCGACCTGCAAGACACCCGTCACCGCGCCACCCGATTTAAGTGGCACGACCAGCGCCGAACGCGTCACTTCTTCATCCGGCACATCCTCTTCGCTGACCGCTTCCGTCTCACTGTCAATGATATAGGTGGTCCTGGTTGCCCTCATGTATTCCTGAAAGTCATTGATCAACAAAGCCTGGCCGGAACGGATGACCCGGCTTTGGGTTCCGCGCCCCTCCTCTTCAAGCGGAATGGCGGGGATGTCGCTGACATCCAGCCACTTCCTGCTCAGCCAATAGGCCCGACAGGTGATCAATTGCGTTTGCGCATCGTAGGCCGAAATGAACATCGTATCATTGGGTGCAATGACCGACATGAAATCGCAGATCGTTTGATAGATATCCATCAGGTCGAGGCTGCGATTTAATTTTTGACTCGCTTCATACAACAGCCGGATCTGTTCGCTCTGCTGACGGGTTAACTCCTCTGCGCGTTTCCTCTCGGTAATGTCCTGGAAGGATACGAGGACCCGCGAGAGCGTCTTCTCATAGCCAGGTTGGATGTTCAGGCGCAGGTCCAGAGTGATGCGTTCGCCGCGCGCATTCCTTACCGGGATCTCACCCTGAAAGCAGGTCTGTCCTTCGGCCAGCGCGACCATCTCATCTTCAAATATCGGCATTGAATCTTCGAAGAAATAGGAAGTGAGGTTGAGGATCATCTGGTCTTTCGACTCTGCGCCCAGCATGGCGAGGCTGGCATGGTTGACCTCCAGAATCTGGACCATACCTGACAGCGCATTAAATTCAGCCGGATGCTCGCGCCAGAATTTTCTAAAGTCGGTCACACCGGCCAGACGCAGCCGGTCGAATTCCGCGCGGACAAGCGAAAAATCCTCCTCCCAAATGGCGATAGGTGAGTTTTCGAAGAGTGAGTGGAAGCGCTCCTCGCTGCGGCGCAACGCGTTCCCGGCCAGTGTGCGCTCGGTGATATCGTTAAAGTTGATGACAATGCCGCCCACGCTTGGTTCGCTGAACATATTGGTGTACGTGCTTTCGATCCAGCGGTAGCTGCCATCTTTATGCTGAAAGCGATAATCACGGGTGACCGGCTGGCCCGGGTTGACCAGCAGATTCGTGCGCAGGTTATCGATCAGGTGCAGGTCATCCGGGTGGACTTTTGCACGGGATGGGGTCCCAAGCAATTCACCGCTCTGATAGCCAAACATCCGGTAGGCCGATGGGCTGATGAATGTAAAGTCGCCATTGACATCCACCAACGCAATGCCGTCCGGCGCGTGTTCGATCAGCGCTGTATTGCGTTTTTCGATCTGGCGCATGGCGGCTTCGGCTTTTTTGCGTTCGGTGATGTTACGGGAAACTCCATACACTTCGATGCGCCTGGTCTCCGGGGCGACAAGGAGGCGGGTGGTGGTTTCGGTCCAGACCGTGGAACCGTCCTTGCAGGTCTGCTCCACTTCGTCCACGTAGTTTTTTACAACGCCGCGCTGCGCTTCCTCCAGCCGTATGGGGGTGACTTCAGCGACCCGTTCCAATGAAGCCGGGGCAAGGGTTTGGAGAAAATCCTGCTGCATGACTTCTTCCACCGTGTACCCGCGCAATTGCAGGATGGACGGGCTGACATACAGGAAGCGGGAGGTTTCCAGGTCGAGAATCCAGATGACATCGGAAATATTTTCGGCCAGCAGGCGGTATTTGGATTCGCTCTCACGCTGGGCCGCCTCGGCTCTTTTTCTTTCAGTGATTTCGATGCCCATGCATTGAATTTCGCTGGGCTGGTTGTCTTCATCGGTGATGCAGGTGAACTCCCACAACGTGGCGCGCGTTCCGCCATCCCGGGCGGGTTTGTCAATTTCCACCGAGAACACGGTTCCAGGCTGGGCCAGGCATTTTTGAACAACTTCGAATGTGCGTTCATAGTGATGGGGCAGGATGGTATCCATTGCGCTTGCATTTTGTAACCCCTGTCCGGCATGGATCCAGCCGAATTCCTGTTCAAACTTTGGATTCCAATAGGTGTACCGGCCCTCCATGTTGATGCGCAACAGAAAATGAGTCTGCGACTCGATCATGGACCTCAGTTTTTTCTCGCTGGCGGCCAGGGCATTTTCTACTAACTTGCGCTCGGTGATATCCTGCACTGTGCCGATGACGCGGAGGACCCTGCCATCATCCCCCAGATTCAGTTGGGTGCGTTCCTGCACATAACGCACCTGCCCGTCCGGCAGCAGGATGCGGTGATCGATGTTGGCATATTGTTTTTCCGCCAGCATTTTCTCGCGTTGTTCAAGAAAGTACGTTCGATCTTCGGGGTGAATGGCGTTTTCGAACAGTTCCACGGAAGGGGCGAACTTGGCAGGGTCCACGCCGAAGATCCGATAAACTTCTTCCGACCAGATCAAGGACTGGTTTTCCAAATTCCATTCCCAATGGCCGATACGACCGATGCGCTGAGCCTCGGCCAGGAGGGCTTCACTTTTGCTCAGGGATGCTTCCGCATTTTTTTGGTCGGTGATGTCAAATGAATTGACCATCGTCAGATGCGCCTGTCCGGATGCCTCAAAGATGGGCTGAATACTGACCCGGCGCCACCGGGGTTGCCCGGCCACCATGATCTGATTTTCCTTCACCACTCCCTGTCCGCTGGAAATGACCCTGCGTACCTGCTCCATTTGCCAGTCGGCAACTTGTGGCGGAAAGAGATCGCTGATCTTCCTGCCAATGATCGCATTGGGGTCGCCGCCGAAAAGCGCAGCGCCAATCTGGTTCATGTAGTGGAAGACGCCGTCTTCATCAATGGTGGAGATGGCCGAATCCTGGCTGTTGATCAGACTGTGGTATTGCTCCTCGTTTGCATGCAGGCTTGCCTCTGTATGCATATGGACGATGATATGGCCGATCTCGGCTGCGATCATTTCAAGCGCGCTGCGCGAGGCTTCCGGTACTTTGGGCAGATGATGGGAACCGATATTGACACAGCCCAGCACACGTCCATGGTCAATGATGGGGATGACCGCCAGCGAACGCAATCCTTCTTCCTTTTGCTCCTTTGATTGCAGGACTTCTTCTTCAGAGAAGAAAAATTTCATGCCCGCCAACACCATTTGAGCGTTTGGCGCGCTCATTGAGTAATGCGATACCGATTGGATGAATTTTTCCCCCAGGCCTTCGTGGTAAACCAATTCGAGCGAGTCGCGTACGCTGTCGATCAAATAGATCCCGCCGCTGTCCATGCCGGAAATCCGCAGCAAGGCTTCAAGACACTGCGGCCAGGCATCTTCCTCCTTCGTGACGGTGCTGATCATTCTTGCCAGGTCGCGCTGGGTATGGGTCAGTTCCTCAGCCTGTCTTCGTTTTGTGACTTCCTGGGTAAAGCCAAGGGTGGCGGCCGGGTTTCCTTGTTCATCTGGCAGGACCTGGGTCTTGACATGGATCCATTTGATCTCATGGTTGATGAGGATACGGTACTCGATATCCAGGGGCACATTTTCTGCGGCCAACCCCCACATGGATAGTACAAATTCCCGATCGTCCGGGTGGATGATCGCGGCCATATCATCCAGCCGGTATTCTCCCGGTGGCATGCCGAAATCGGGGGCGGGTCTTTGTTTGACGGTGACGATGCCTTTTTTAAAGTCAGCCGTCCAACTCTGTAGTTTGGCGATCGCCTGGGATTCCTGAAGTAACTGCTGGTTGTTCTTAATGGCTGTTTCAGCCTGCTTGCGTTTCGTGATGTCGTGGATGGTGCTCAGCACGAGGGTCTCACCCCCCAGGGTGTGGGTGCTGAAGTGAATCTCAATCGGGAATTCGCTGCCATCTTTTCGGGCGGCATTGACCTCGCGCCCGACCTTTGGGTTGGAGGTTTGAGAGTCCTGCAGATATTTGGCGCGATGGCCTGAATGCCGATGGCGGGCGGAATGAGGGACCATATCCTCAACGCCCATTTCCATCAGTTCGGCCTGGGTGTATCCGAACAACTCCTCGGCCTGGGGGTTGGCAAGCAGGATACGCCCACCCGCATTGGAAACGATCATGGCGTCCGGGGCAAAATCGAGGAACTCTTTCAGGGTGATTAATGTATCGAATGGACGCTCATTCCCCGCTGTGAGTTGTCCGTTGTTTTTCTGTACCTCTTCGAACGTGACCAATATTTCGAAGGACTTTTTCGTCTTCAACCTTGGGAAAGGCTCGGCGCTGACTCTCAGCCATCGGCGGGAGTCTGAAGCGGGGCCGACCAATCTCATCACAACATCGCGGACGGGCTTCCCGGTCTTCAGTGCGATGGCCTGGGGATATTCTTCCATGGAGAAGGCTGAACCATCAGCATGAGTAGCCTGCCAGGGTAATTCCTGCAAGGCGCGCCCCCGCATTTGATCTTGTGTAAGTCCGAGAAGTTTTTCCGCTGCCGGGTTGGCGTTTAGAACCAGGCCTGTGGGGCTTAAATGAATAACCCCCACAGGCATTTTTTCAAGTAGAAATCCAAACCTGCCATCCAATTGGTCGGTTGAGGTTGATTTCATGATCACACTCCAAACGATTTTGGGCCAGACCTTCAACCCAAGTATATATGTACTGAAGTATATCCATCCTATGAATAACCGAGCTTACAAACAGCTTAATATGATGATAATGTTGTTTAGTCAATTCGCAAGTGATTTTCAACCTGTTTTGTAATAGGTGAAATGTCAGACCCTTTGACCGATTTTCAACCACTCGATCATGCCTGAGGCTGCCCGCCTTCCGCTTGCGAAACAAGCGGTCAAAAGATACCCACCCGTGGGCGCTTCCCAATCCAGCATCTCGCCTGCGCAAAAAATGCCGGGGCGATCTTTCAACATCAGGTTTTCAGTCAGCGCTTCAAAAGCTACGCCCCCGGCGCTGCTGATAACCTCATCGAGCGGGCGCGGCGCGAGCAACGGCACCGGCAGGTTTTTGATGTAAAAAGCAAGCCGTTCAACTTTTGTGAACTCATCTTTCGGAACAAACTCGCGCAGTAATCCGGCTTTCACGCCTTTGAACCCGATCGTTTTTTCCAAATGGCTGGCCAGCGAGCGTGCCCCGCGCGGTTTGGATAGTTGCTGAACCAGCTGCGCTTCACTTTTGTCCGGTGCGAGGTCCAGCCGCGGGATTGCACTTCCTGCTGCCAGCGCATCGCGCATCAGCGCCGAGGCAGCGTAGATCAAACTTCCTTCCACGCCATTTTGGGTGACGATGAATTCACCTTGCTGATGAAATGCATCGAAGGTTAGCGTCACAGACTTGATGGGGTGACCGTGGTACTTTTCTCGAAAGGTCGGACTCCATGCCACATCGAATCCACAATTGGCGGGTTTCAGCGCTTCCACCCGTACCCCGGCCTGCTCCAACCATTGGACCCAGGCGCCGTCCGAACCGAGTTTTTTCCAACTGCCCCCGCCAAGAGCCAACAGGGTTACGTCGGTTTGGATCGCCTTGGTTCCATCCGGAGTTTCAAAGCAAAGCGCTCCATCTTCGTTCCAGCCTGCCCAGCGGTGACGCATATGAAACTTCACGCCTGATTCGTCCAGGCGTTTAAGCCATGCCCTCAACAACGGACTGGCCTTCATCATGGTGGGGAAGACCCTGCCCGATGTGCCAACAAAAGTTTCAACTCCCAGCCAATGCGCCCATTGGCGCAGATCATCGGGTGCGAAATCCAGCAACCAGGATCGGACTTCTGCGCTGCGGCTTCCGTAGCGGGAGACGAATTTCTCGAAGGGTTCGGAGTGGGTTAGATTTAACCCGCTTTTTCCCGCCATCAAAAACTTCCGTCCGAGCGAAGGCATGGCATCGTAGACATCCACCCGCACTTTGTTGCGGGTTAATACCTCTGCTGCCATCAACCCCGTCGGTCCACCGCCAATGATCGCTGCTGTCTTGTCCATGGGGGTGATTATAAATTAATCCCCTTGCACAAATAAAAACTGGAGAGACAAAAAACTTTTTAATCATGGCGTTGAGAAGAAATAAAAAGCCTTCCTGACTGAGTGCGCCCATCGCGGCGATGTTGTCATTTTGAACATGGAAATAATTAAACAAAGAGCCAGAAATTCAAATTCCGGCTCTTTGTTTGTAGCGTTGAATAATTTTAAGGCGTAGGGGTTGTTGAGTCTGTTGGAACTGGAGTAATCGTTTCAGTCGGCGCAGGCTGTGTTTCTGTAGCCGTAGGCGGTATTGGAGAAGGTGTGTCAGTTCCAGGCTGAGTCGGTGGGACTGAAGTGGGTGTGGGTGTGCTGGGGAGCACAGTGGGGGTGGGGGAGGTCACAGGCGATGGGGTGAGGGTCGGGGCCGCAGTAGCAGAAGCGGCCGCCAGGGTAAATTCGATGTGCAGCAAGGGAGCCCCGGCCGGGTCGACTTCATAAGCTCTGGCGACGCGATGTCCTGTGCCTGTAATAATCAACGCGATGGAGTTGCCAGCGGACCAGGCGGACTGGTTGATAATTTCCTGGATGACAGGAGCCAGGTTGGGTGATTGTTGAGCAGAGGTTGCAGAGCCCAAAGTTTGCCAAGCCGCGGGAGACCAACTGACAGATCTCGAAGTTCGCAACCTGGAAGAGACATTCTTGATGGTTTTGGCGAAGGCGGCGGCGTTGGGACTGGCTTCCCCCTGGATGAGGAGGGTGGTGGCGTCAGAGGCGATCTCATCCACCTTGAATTGCAGGTAGGCATTAGAGATGATGGCATTCTTTGGGATATTGATATTTGTAAAGCGGATGCCAACGACCTGATTGTTGCCGTCAAAGATCAATTCGAGGTCGCTGCTATTCACATACATGCTGCCGGTGGAGCTTTCTTCAACATCGTCTGCGCCATTGCTGACCCGTACATCCACGGTATTCTGTCCGCTTGAGGCGGGCTGAGTGGGTGGAATTGAGGTCGGTGGGACTGAAGTGGGTGTGGGTGTGCTGGGGAGCACAGTGGGGGTGGGAGAGGTCATAGGCGATGGGGTGAGGGTCGGGGCCGCAGTAGCAGAAGCGGCCGCCAGGGTAAATTCGATGTGCAGCAAGGGAGCCCCGGCCGGGTCGACTTCATAAGCTCTGGCGACGCGATGTCCTGTGCCTGTAATAATCAACGCGATGGAGTTGCCAGCGGACCAGGCGGACTGGTTGATAATTTCCTGGATGACAGGAGCCAGGTTGGGTGATTGTTGAGCAGAGGTTGCAGAGCCCAAAGTTTGCCAAGCCGCGGGAGACCAACTGACAGATCTCGAAGTTCGCAACCTGGAAGAGACATTCTTGATGGTTTTGGCGAAGGCGGCGGCGTTGGGACTGGCTTCCCCCTGGATGAGGAGGGTGGTGGCGTCAGAGGCGATCTCATCCACCTTGAATTGCAGGTAGGCATTAGAGATGATGGCATTCTTTGGGATATTGATATTTGTAAAGCGGATGCCAACGACCTGATTGTTGCCGTCAAAGATCAATTCGAGGTCGCTGCTATTCACATACATGCTGCCGGTGGAGCTTTCTTCAACATCGTCTGCGCCATTGCTGACCCGTACATCCACGGTATTCTGTCCGCTTGAGGCGGGCTGAGTGGGTGGGATTGAGGTCGGTGGGACTGAAGTGGGTGTGGGTGTGCTGGGGAGCACAGTGGGGGTGGGAGAGGTCACAGGCGATGGGGTGAGGGTCGGGGTTGCAGTGACTGTTGTAACTGTGGGCACCTGGGTTGGGGGCAGGTTGGTGCTGCCGAAAAACGGCATAAATGAAGGAGCTTGCGAACTAAACCCAAGATAAGGCAGACTTAGCATTTCCTGCCACGTGCGAAGAGCAGAGTAATGGCTGATTGGATTCCCAGCCGGCGGAGACAGTCTGGCGCCTGCGGAAATAGATGGCGCAATCAATACGTTGGACACAGGAATGTTTTCCTCCCAAATGACGAAGATTGCCATTGTGCCCTTGGAATATTCCGAGGAATTGAGCAAGGGCGGCAGGAAGCTGGATACCCAGGCGTCGCCTGCGGCAATACTGGCATCTGTGTTGTCATGCATATTGTTAAGGTTTGATGGAAGTATCATACTAAATTGAGGCAGGTTGCCTGAATTGACGTCGCTCATAAAAGTTGAGATGGGAACGTCATGGTCATTACAAACCGAAGATAAATTGCTGTAATAACGGATTGGATCGTGGTAATCGCCGCTAAAACGAATTCCACATCCGCCTGCCGGGCCATCGTAGTAGTTTTTGAATGATACGCCTGCCGCCAACATTTGAGTAAAAATACTGTCGGCAGTAGTCTGGGTTGCATAGGTATTGTCGAGAATTCCTGTAACTGATGCGGGCAGACCACTTGTTAAGACCGCATAATTTGGTTTGGAGTTATATCTTGCGTCCAAAGAACCATCCACCTTGTAGTCGCCGTCATTCCATTGATTGGGTGACGCGCCGCATTCTGCGTTTATGGCTTGAGAGTAGGGAGCCACAGATGAATTCATAACGGTGGGATAGTTTTTGTTTTCAAGCATCAAGACCACTACATGCTCCCACTTTGCAGGGGCAGGCGCTCCGATGCACGGATTGGTTGCACTGATCCCGGTTGCGGGAGTGGAAGTGAGTGAAGGGGCAGCCGTTTGGGTAATCGTTGGAGTTGGTGTGGAAGTAACGGGATTTGGGCTGCTCCCTGCCAGGAGGGCCGCTTCTTCGGCCAGATATGCCGGAAGTGCATCCCAGGGATTCGGTGCGATATCGTCGGTTACATAAATGTATCCAATGTTTTGGGTTTTCGCATTTGCAACAAAAGCCCTCATTTGATCGATATTAGCGGAATATTGCAGGGCACTGAACTTGGAAGCGGGATAACCAGTGTTCCAGGCGGGGGTGGACAGATTTACTGTTGAGGTATTTTCATAGATTACGATCGAATCGCTTATTGCAGCATAGGGCTCGATTGTCCCGGAGCCCGGGTTTAAGATCACCTTCATCCCTTTGGCTAATACGTAATTCCAAAGCTCGGTGTAATATGCGACCTGGCTGCTGGAATTGGATGTTTCGTCCACAAAAATTCCATCTACACCATACCATAACTGCCAATTGTCGACTTCGGCCTTTACAGCTGTCAAGGCGCGGGTACCCCAACCGGTGTACACGTAACCATAAACCCCAACATTTCCAGATCTTAACTGACTGATACCGTTTGCATAAGCAGTTATTGGGGAAATCGAAACACCGTTTGCAGGATTAACGATTACATCAATGTTTTGATAAACATTTGCATTGATTACGTTTGCCCAAGCATTGCTGGATGGATAAATATATAAGGGGATTAGCATTCTTGGGCCTGTCGTTTGAAGCGCCAGGTCATTCGTGGCGATATTATCAAGTGTTAAAAATGGGTTGTTTGCGTTATTGGTGTTTTGACTCGCTGGGGCTTGAGGTAATGCCTGCGCATTAATGATGTTTCCAAGTGTTAACGCGATGGCCAAAAAAATGCCCAGTACTCTATACGTTATTTTGTTCATTATGTTCTCCGTCTTGAACATAAACAGCAAAACTGTTCAACACAAAACATTAGTAATGCTATGCTGTTTGTTGGCTGTCAACGATACGAGGGTAACATGGGCATTTATCATCGCGCTATAATTTTGGATACGATTCACTTCACATTTCTGTCAACTTTGCATATAAGTTATATGATGGTCGTTTTATTTTATTAACTACATTAATAAAAAATTAAATTAAGGCTGATTTAATATCTCCTTGCATTTATGAAAGACATGAATTGTTCTTTTGTAGCGGGACTGGCAGGGTCAAAAACCTGAGATAACAATCCCCCTCTACCCAAATCGCAATAAATATAGAGACACGTTGAACCATTCTAAGAATGGGGAATTTTGTGTTCAAAAGATTGTGAATCTCAAAATTGCCGGGACGTTAAATAAAAAAGTCCCTTGCTTTGGCAAGGGACTCCAGGTTTGACCAGAATCTTATTTTTCCACCTTCACCACACCGCCGACAGCGTTCAAACTGAGTTTCCAGGTGCTGCCAATCTCAAATTGCTGGAACTCGCTCAAAGAATTCGGAGAGTAGTTGATCTGACCATCCGAAGTGTCGAAATATACACTCATGGTAACGGAGGCGGAACCAACCCGCTGATCGCTCGAAGATAGCGTCGGGTCGGCGTAGACCGGGTATAAGTCATTGCCGTCGAGATCGTAGGTCTGGATGGTTGTCCATTCATCAACTGTGTAGCTGCAAAACTGATCGGTCTCGGTGTGGCAATCTTCCACAACTTCGCCATAGCCATTGCCCTTGTCGATGGTCTTTTGTTCGCACACTTCCTGTTCCTCTGTGCGGCAGGATACGTTATAGGCATCCGAAGGCGGGTTGCCGCGTTCATTGTTATGGTCCACCGGACGGACTTCCTGCAGGGGAACCGAAGTCTGCCAATAGACATTTGCCACTGTCCCATCGACGGTGCGGGAGGGAAAGACGAACAGGAACAGGATCGCTAGGCAGCAAACCACTAAAAATGCAACAATGCCGCCGACCAGCAGCAGGTTCATGCCTTTAGGTTTGGGAGCGGGAGTCACAGCGGGCTTTACCGGGGCCGGTGAGGGGGTGGCTGCCTTGGTAAGCGGCGCACCGCAGTTGGAACAAGTCGAGGCGGCGCCCGGGTTTTCAGTGGCACAATTGGGACAGCGAACAACTTTCGGCGGAGTCGGAGCCGCTTGCAAGACATTCCCAGCCTGGCGCGCCTTGCCTTCCTTAAGATCCGCGCCGCATTGAGAGCAGGTGACTGAATTCCCCGGGTTGCGCGTGCCGCAAAAGCCACAATGGATGTCCGCGCCAACTTTGGCAACCGCTGCGGATTTTTCATCGGTGATTATTTTTTCTTCCGCCGCGCGTTGAAATTGAACATTCTCCGGCTGGGGCGCGCCGCACTTCTGGCAGGTCTTCTCCGGGCCGGGATTGCGTGCATCGCAATTGGGGCAAACCCATTCCAGTTGGACGAAGCCTTTGCTTTTTCTCTGCATCTGTATCTCCTTGTGCTTGGTGCCTCGAGTGTACAACAAAATCAAAACGGGATGAAGAGTACGAACATCCTAAGCCGGGAAGCCATGCCACTTGCAGATTTCAGCAATGCGCGGTTCGTGATCCGGCTCCGGGTAGGGTGAAGCATCGTTCGCGTCCACCTGGACCTGTGAATGGGTTAATGCGCCGAACACGGCGGCTGCGACGTTGGCAACATTCTCAGGATCGTAGCCGCCTTCCAGAACGAACACGATTTTTCCGTGGCAATATTCTTCGGCCAGACCGACTAGTTTTTTTGAGAGGGTATAAAACCCATTTGTGGAAAGTCCCAACATGGTGATCGGGTCGTTCCAATGAGAGTCGAACCCGGCCGAGATCAAAAGCAGATCGGGACGGAACGCTTCAACCATGGGCTTGAAAATCGCATCCGCAATGCGTAAGAAAGTCTGATCTCCTGCCAACGAGTGGAGCGGGACATTTGCCATCCGCTTTTTTGCATGTGGCGCATCGTCGATCCAGCCGGTGCCGGGGTAGATTCCCCATTGATGGGTGGAGATGAAGCCTGTGCGTTCATCGTCCACGCAGGCGGCTTGTGTACCGTTGCCGTGATGAGCATCGTAGTCGATGACCATCACCCGTTTCATTCCCTGCGAAAGTGCATCCTGTGCGGCGATGGCGATGTTGTTGAAAAGGCAGAAACCCATGGCGCGGTGCGGTTCGGCGTGATGCCCCGGCGGGCGGACAATGGCAAAGGCATTCTGAGCATCGCCATTTATCACCGCCCGTGTGCAGGTCATGGCGCCACCTGCTGCGAGCATGGCATCTTCAAAGGAGGTTTGGGTCACATAGGTGGGGGCATAGTCGATGATGCCTGGCCCCTCCCGGCAAACCTGCGCAATGGAGCGAATCAACTTCGGCTGATGGACACGCGCCACTTCCTCTTCAGTCCCGCGAGAGGGCTCAACCCTCTCTGCGTTAAAAGAATCCAGAAGCGGCTCAAGCAGGGCCAGCCTCCCCGGCCTTTCCGGGTGATCGGGGTATTCGTGTCCGGGGGCAGGCACAAAGGTGTATGCAGTCTTCATAAATTTATTATAGCCCCTTGTTTCGATCAGGTTGTTGAAACCCGTTTGCTATCTGCCGCCCGCGGTCAGGCAGCCCCACATAAAGCGCGCATACTCCCTCCAAAATGATTCGTCATCTCCACCTAACCCTGCCTGGCGTACAGGCGGGACGAAACTTGGGGAAAGCAAGGCGCTGTCGAAATTTTGCAGACTGCCATTCAATTCGTTCAGGTTGATCTCACCGCCGGTATCTAACATGGGCATGTAGGGGATGGTCCAGGTAAGGTTTTTTTGCACGCTAGAGTCAATCGTCAGCGCCTTCATGACAATGACGATGTTCGTATTGAATTGTGGGTTGAGAACCCAGGCGCAACCGGAGTTGACCTGTATTCCGATGGGATACCCCACAAAGCCAAATACAGACCCTTGTGTGGAAAGGATGGGTTCGTCCAGGTTGTGGTCGTCATGCAACGGGGTGATGGAAAGGTTGTCTGTATTGATCAGTTTGAGGCTGGCAATATTAATATCCAACACATGGGTTGGCGGGGTGTTTTGGCCGTTATTATCAAAGGAAACATTGATGAGGAAAAGTAGTTCACTCCGCAGGGATACCTTGCCAATGGCGTCATTGACCTGCTGTTGGAAATCTGACGACAGGGCAGATCGCCTTAATTTTTCATTGAGAAAGACAGCCTGCATCATATCCGGGTGAATGAAAGTGATCCGGATGGTGGCCGTGCTGGCATTGTCCAATGGAATGGTCTTGGTGCTGGTCCACCGTTTTGCTTCCGAGGTCAAAAACTGAAAAGCCGTATAGCGGGCCCACAACCACGGGTCGCCCTGACCAGTCACTGGAATGCCCAGTGTTGCCCCGTCTGTGCTTGCGGATTGGTGAACTAAACTTACAAGTGGATGCGGGGTGGGATTGATGTAGATATTTGCGGTGCTGCTGTTCGGTTCGCAAGGCGGATAACTCTGTTCAGCCGGCGCAGGCCCGCAAGCAAACAACCCCGCCATGGTTAAAAATATAAGGCTCCATCGGGAAAGGTAAACCCACTTGCTTTGTTGTTGAAGACCCCTAAACATATGGCCCGCCTCTCTGGATTAGATTTTCAAAAATGAAAAAATGCCTAAAAGATCATCCAAACTGAATCGACCGGATGAAAAACGATAAGATTATTATAGTGATAATATGAAGGCGGTTCAAGAGCATCTGTCAAATCCCCGAAATAAATCCGCCGCCCGCCAGCATGGGGGGGACATGCTGGTCGGTACGGCGGGGGACACCAAGATACCAATAAAAGGGAGGGCAGGTGTCGTTGTGGATAATATACACCTGATTTATCCGATTTTCATTAAAAATATATAAGAAATACCAGGCTATTTTCCTTCATTAAACAAGCGTAACCAATCCTCCACCTCCTGCGCCGACAATCTCTTTTCATCTCTGCCTTTGCGGGCAGCCTGTATCAGGGCGCTGCGTGCCTGAACCACGAACTCCTCCGAGGAGATAAACCCGGCCAGATTCACTCTTGCCGCGCTTTGCACCTCCCGGTCCGAAGAGACCACCGTCCAGCCTTTTGAGGTTTTACCCATACTGTTCAACCGCTTGCGTATGGCAGAATCAGCGGTCTGCCCCAGGGGGACAAAATGCGCTTTAACACTGCCCAGTTTCCGGGTGCCGGCCAGACCCGTTGGCGCGCCGTCAAAATAAACCTCCACCTGCTGGCGTCTCAGACGTGCAAATTCCTGCAGCAGGTGAACCAGTTCCATTTCATCATCAGGTTCATCCAGCCGCAATCCCATTTTGGGGATCAGGTTGTGGCCATCGATCAGATAGGGCATGCCGACATTGTACTATCGCTTGCCCTGTAATTTGTTGGCATTTCATCAAAAAAATACCGCGAGATAATTCCCGCGGTACGGAGTTCTAGGCGGCTTCCACCACTTTGGTGGATACATCGAAGGTAGGCGGATTTTCCAGGGTCTTCTTCACCTTGCATAATTCAGCGGAGCGGACAAGCGCAGCATGGTATTGCTCTGGGAAAGTGGGCGGCACCTGAATCTCAAGATCAATATGATCCATCATGCCGGTCATCATATTCGGATGGTTGCGTTGAATGATGCGGATGCCCTCGGTTGGCAGGTTGCGCTGGCGGCAAAAGCCGAGCACGTAGATTCCGGCGCAAGTGCCGATGGATGCCAGAAACAACTCGAACGGCATCGGTGCAGAATCCGCCGGGGGCTGGTCGGTTTGAAAGGTGTGTCCGCGATAGTGGGCATCCACTTGCAGCCCGCCGGGAAAATCAATGATCATGTCCATGAGAAAAATCCTCCAATAGTGTTATACCTCATTGGATGCATCGTGACTAAAAAAGTTGCACCTGTTCTTGTCTGGCTGCGTATATAGTCCTGCATTTCATTAATGTCTGGAGCAAAGAATAACCATAGGATAAAACCGAATATAATCAACCCACCCGACCAAAGGAGAAACTCATGAACGAGAAAAAAACATCCGATATTGTCATAGCCCAGCAAGGTGGTGTGGTCCGCAATATCCTGAACCAGTTGAAATTAATCTACCGCTTGATGGGCGATTCGCGTGTGAACCTCTTTGCAAAACTTATTCCGATTGGCACCCTGGTGTATTTGATCTCACCCATTGATGCCGTATCCCTGCCCATCATTGGCGCAGTGGATGATGCCGCCCTGCTCTGGCTGGGTTCTTATATCTTCACAGAGCTATGTCCGCCCGAAGTAGTGGCAGAACATATGAAGGCGCTGGCCGGGAAACCAGACCCTTCCTCCGACGACATCGTAGATGCCGAAGCCACTGAAATCAAAGAATAGTCAAAACAATTGAAACGGCTATTGATTTTATTGGTATTGCCCGTGCTGGCTTGTGGGGGATTCCCCGCTCCTGTCCCCATCACCGAAACGATGGCAGCGCCCCTTCCTCTCGCGACAACTGCCCCCCATACCCAGACCCTCCCTTCGCCGACGGCTGAGCCCGCCACGGCCCAGCCGATCACTGCAACTCAGTTTCCCAAACCAAACGATTACGAATGGCGACTTTTTACCACAGGCCTCAACCGACCGGTGGATATTCAATCCCCCCGTGATGGCAGCGGCAGATTGTTTATTATTGAGAAGTACGGAGCGATTCGCATCCATAAAGATGGGGCGATTCTTCCACAACCCTTCCTTAACATTGATGACCGCGTGAACGATAGCAGCAATGAAATGGGGCTGCTCGGCCTGGCCTTCCATCCCGACTTTGTGAACAATGGTTATTTCTATGTTAACTATACCGGGCAGGGAGGGAATACCCGGATCTCGCGTTTTCAGGCCATTGGAGATATGGCCGACCAGGCCAGTGAAAAGGTGCTGATGGTCGTTGACCAGCCCTTTCCGAATCATAATGGCGGATCTGTGGCTTTCGGGCCGGATGGCTACCTCTACCTTGGATTGGGGGATGGGGGGGCGGCTGGGGACCCATTCAAAAATGGCCAAAATACCGGTACCATGCTTGGGAAAATACTGCGCATCGATGTAAACAATGGCGACCCCTATGCCATACCTGCCGGGAATCCCTTTGGAACAGAAGTTTGGGCTTTGGGGTTGCGTAATCCCTGGCGTTTCTCATTTGACCGGCTCAATGGTGACCTTTGGATTGGGGATGTTGGGCAGAATGCATGGGAGGAGATCGATTACCTTCCAGCCGGTTCATCAGGAGGGGCCAATTTTGGCTGGAGCCTTATGGAGGGTACACATGGCTATGATGGCGACCCGCAACCCGGATTCTTGCTCCCAGTGGCTGAGTACGGCCACGAATCGGGTTGTTCTGTTGCGGGTGGATATGTATACCGTGGCTTGATGCCAGAGTGGAACGGGGTTTACCTTTTTGGCGACTATTGTTCCGGAAAAATTTCCGGGGTGATCATGGCGAATGGTCAGACGCAATCCCAGTTCCTTTTTGAAGCGGGGGTGACAATTACAACTTTTGGACAGGATGAATCAGGCGAGGTTTTGCTGGCCAGCGACAATGGCACTCTTTACATTCTTGCAAAGAAATAAGGACTTATCATATCTATAATAGGCGGTTTGTCATAAGAGATTGTGACGCCTGTCACTGGTTAGGAACAAACTTTTCAAATAAACTTCAACCATCAGAGTAAGGAGGCACACATGGCCGATAAGGTTTGGCAAGTTGAGCAAGTCAAATATTGCGAACATGTGGGGCAGAATGTCGAGATCGAGAGCCAGGTGATCTACCCGGCCGACATCCTCCCGGAACAGCCTCCCAGAGTTGTCGCACACCGGTGTTCGCATTCAATCGAATGCAACCTTGTGGAGAAGCCCTCCTGTAGTTTGTGCGGAACAAACCCTGATTTCAACCTAGTTTAAACGAGCAACCGCAAGTTGCTCCTCCAAACTCTCTCTCCTCCCTCTGAGTTGGTCTAATGGCTGCACCGCGTATTACGCGGTGTATGCCGTTTAAAGAGGATTTATACGATAGTAGGCCTTTTGACTACAGGCGGTGCAATAGGGTTTTCCATCTATAAGCACTTCACGACCGTTGATGATCTCTTCGCCGCATTGACCGCAATTGACGCGAACCCCGGCATTGGAGATAATCGCTTCCAGCGGGGGGGTGAGTGTAACAGGCTGGATCGTTAATAATTCTTCATCCGACATGACTTGATAGGCTTGTAATTGGACAAAGTAGTGACGGGATTCGTTTGAGACATGGCTCCAGGCGCGTTCGCGTACATTCACTTGAGGAGCGATTCGTACGGTGTGACCGGTGCTTACATTGGCGAATGTGGCTGCGATTTTTCCGTAATCTTCAATGCGAAGCGTGCGATGCCCCACTGTGCATTGTGTGGCGGCAATGATGCCGTCAATAAAACAACCGTCGGTTTCTGAGATCACAAGTAATTTTTTTTGCACAGGCGATGCCTCCATGCCGAGAATGGAAAGTCCCTTAAGCCCGATGCGAACCCCAAGCACCTGGCGTGGACAAAGGTGTTTGTGGTTCCGCGCTGAAATTTCAAGCAGTTGTTTCAAAAGTTCACGATCGATGACCATGAGGAAAATTATACGCTCTAACCTCCAAAACTTGTCTGTCCCCCCTTTCTTGTAAAAGGGTTGAATTTACAGTAGAATTCCTTCATGGAACAAGTCATCGGTCAAGAAACAATCGATTTGTTGCTCGTTGAGCAATTGCAAGACAGTCCAGCCCCCCTCCTGAAAATCTTACACGCCTTCCACGAACGAGATGGGTACCTCTCGGAGAGTGCATTGCGTGCAATTTCCAAGGGACTGCGGGTACCCCTTGCCGACCTGTTCGGCACAGTCACTTTCTATCATCACTTCAGCCAGGAAGAGAACGGGTTCAACAAACCGCGTGTTTGTACGGGACCCGTTTGTCGTTTAAACGGCGGACAGGAATGTCTCTCGGCGTTGGCAGATAAAGGCGCGACTGCCATGGCGTGCGCAGGGCGTTGTGATGAGCCGGTTCCGGTCTTGATCGGGAATGAGCAATGGGTGGGCGATGCGCAGGGCAACCTGACTCGCAAATCTACGCCGGTGCCGCCGGTGAACCCCGGCAAGATCGAAGAGTGCGTCTTTGCGCAGATCCGCGAGCCCGAGCGTGGCACCCTGCCCGGGTACCGCCGAACAGGTGGTTATGAAGGGCTGATGCGCGCCGTCAAAGAGATGACGCCCAAAGATGTGATCGAGCACATCAAAGCCAGCAAGTTGGCAGGGCGCGGCGGGGCGGCGTTCCCAACCGGTGTGAAGTGGCAAGCCGTTGCCGATGCGCAAGGCGAGCCGAAGACCATCGTCTGCAATGCGGATGAAGGCGAGCCGGGTTGTTTCAAAGACCGCGCGATCTTGGATTACGATCCGTTTGCCGTGATCGAAGGCATGACCCTTGCCGGGTATGCCACCGGCGCAACACGCGGCATCATCTATTTGCGTTACGAATATCCCGAAACGAATCTCAAACTTGAAAAAGCCATCGCCGATGCGTATGCGGCGAATCTGCTCGGTGTGAATATTGCTGGCACTCAATTCAGTTTTGAATTGTATGTGCGGCGCGGCGGCGGGGCGTACATCTGCGGTGAAGAAGGTTCGCTGTTGAACAGCCTTGAAGGCAGGCACCCCTTCCCGCGCAATCGTCCGCCCTTCCCTGTGACGCATGGATTTGAGAATCTGCCAACTGCGGTGAACAATGTGGAAACGCTGGCAGCGGCGGCGCAGATCATGCGACATGAGCCTGAGTGGTACCCGAAATTAGGATTGAACGGTCATGCCGGTACCAAAGTTGTTTCTCTTTCAGGAGATGTTCAACGCCCCGGAAATTATGAAGTGCCGTTCGGGTTGCCGTTGAAGACTCTGCTTTACGATTGGGCAGGTGGACCCAAGCCCGGGCGCAGCCTCCAAGCCGTGACGATGGCTGGACTCTCCGGCGGTTTTCTTGCAGGCGACGATCTGGAAACCGCGACGATCGATGAACCCAGCATCCGCAGCAAAGGCTCGATGCTCGGCGCGGCAGGCATGATCGTGCTCGATGACAGCCGCGATATGATCGCCGCAACTCACAATGCGATTGAATTCTTCGCACATGAATCCTGCGGCAAATGCTTCCCCTGCCGCCTCGGAACCCAGCGCCTCACGGAACGATTGTCTGGCAGTGAACCCATGCAGTTGCAGGTCTGGCTGGATGAGGTCAACGATATGAATGCAGCGATGAAATCGTTCAGCGCCTGTGGGTTGGGCATGGCGGCACCGCTGGTGATCGAAAGCCTGATTAAACAATTCCCTGCCCGTGTGCAGGAATTTGTGGAAAAGAGGTGAGACATGGCTGATAATGAACTCACCATGAAATTAGACGGCAAGGATGTTTCGTTCACACAAGGAGAAACCATCTTCGAGATCGCCCAGCGCAATGACGTTTTCATCCCTACCTTGTGCTTTGATCCGCGCCTCAAGCCGTTCGGCTCCTGCCGCATGTGCGCCGTGGAAGTGAAAGGGATGAAGAACCCGGTCGCTTCGTGTACGACGGCTGCCACCGCTGGCATGGAAGTTAGTTCCAGCACCGAAGTTTTGGACAAGCACCGCAAGACTCTGCTGGAAATGGTTGTTTCGGAAAACCGCGAGTTGGAAGTTTCTCCCTTGCGCGGCACGGCTTCGCAGGAACTTTCCATCCTCGTGGAAAAATACGGCGCGAAGACCGGTCGCTTCAAAGGACATCAATCGGGTCACAGCAAACTGGATGACAAGAATCCGTTCATCTTGCGCGATTATGATCTGTGCATTTCCTGCTATCGCTGTGTGCGTGTGTGCGCCGAACAGGAAGGCGACTATGCCATCAGTGTGATGAACCGCGGTTTCCATACGCAGATTACTACTGAGTTCAATTTGGAGCTGCGTTCGTCGGCTTGTACGTTCTGCGGTCAATGCGTGCAGACTTGTCCCACGGGTGCATTGGCTGATAAAAAGGCATTACGGCACGCTTAGTTTTTTTATTGTTTCAAAGTAAGAAGGAGTAAAACCATGGCACTATTACAGGAATTACGTGAACTGCCTCTCGTCAACTCTGGCGTCAAAAAGACTCGCACCGTCTGCGGGTATTGCGGCGTGGGTTGCTCGGTGGATATTCTCAGCAAGGATGACCGCATCATTGGTGTGCAGCCTGCAATGGACGGCCCCGCCAACCTTGGCGCACTGTGCGTGAAGGGACAGTTTGCCTATGACTACGTCCATCACCCCGACCGGTTGAAGAAACCGCTCGTCCGCCGTGAAGATGGCAAACTGCACGAAACCACTTGGGACGAAGCCCTGCGAGTTGCAGCGGATGGTCTGCGTAAGGTGGAAGAAAAATATGGGCGTCATGCCGTTTATGGCGTTGCCAGCGGACGCACTCCCACCGAAGCCGATTACCTGATGCAGAAATTCATCCGTGCGGGCTTCGGCACCCACAACATAGACAATTGCAGCCGTGCCTGACACGCGCCCACTGTCGCCGGTCTGGCGGCAACCATCGGTCGCGGTGCCATGTCGAATCCCTTGTCTGACCTTGAAAAAGCGGATGTCTATTTCTGCATTGGCACAAACATGACGGAATGCCACCCTGTGGCGGCAACCCGTATGAAGAAAGCATTGGCTCGCGGATCTAAATTGATCGTCGCTGATCCGCGTTATATCAAACTGGCAGAGATGGCAGACCTGTACCTGCCCCTGCGCGTCGGTACGGATGTGGCGTTATTGCTCGGCATGGCGCATGTCATCGTGCGCGAGAATCTGCTCGACCATAAGTTCATCGAAGAACGCACCACCGGTATTGAAGAATACATTGCGCACGTCAAACAGTTCACACCGGAATGGGCCTCTGAGATCACTGGCGTCCCTGCCGAAGATATTGAAAAAGCTGCCATCATGTATGCCAGCGCCGACAAAGCTTCCATCTATTACACGCTCGGCATCACAGAACACATCTGCGGCGTGGACAATGTTCAGAGCCTGAGCAACCTGGCGCTGATGACGGGTCATTTGGGGCGTGAAGGCTGCGGCATCAATCCGCTGCGTGGGCAGAACAACATTCAGGGCGCGGGTGATGCGGGCACATCCCCCGGAGATTACCCCGGCTATCAGTCTGTGCTCAAGCCTGAGATGCGTGAAAAGTTCGAGAAGGCGTATGGCCGCGAGCTGGATGCCGAGAAAGGCATTACCAAAGTGACCGCGCTGGAGATGTGCGGCGAAGGCATCCATGCCATGTTGATCGATGGTGAGAATACCCTGATCTCTGATCCGGATCGTGCTCATAGCGAACACGCCCTCAAGAAACTGGACTTCCTCATCGTGATCGATATTTTCCTCACCGAAACAGCCGAGATGGCAGATGTGGTTTTGCCTGCCACCTCGTGGGGCGAAACCGACGGAACCTACGCGAGCACCGAACGCCGCATCCAGCGTATCCGCGCTGCGGTCACCCCGCCCGGAGAAGCCAAACCCGATTGGTGGATCTTGAGCGCGCTTGCAAACACAATGGGCATTCAAGGCTTTGAGTACGATTCACCCGCTGAAATCTTCAACGAGATCTGCGGGCTTGCACCCATTTATGCCGGTGTGGATTGGGATATGATCGATGGTGGTCAATACCAGTGGCCGGTTCCGTATAAAGGACACCCCGGCACGCCGCGCCTGCATGAAGATGGCTTCACCAATGGCCGCGCTGTTCTGCGTTCGATCGGGTATCGCGACCCGGCCGAAGTTGTAGATGATGAATTCCCCGTCTGGCTCACTACCGGACGCCGCTTGCAGAACTATCACACCCGCACCCAAACCGGCCGTGCTTCAGGTATCGAATATCTTTCGCCGGAAGAATATTTGGAAGTACACCCTGACAACGTCCAGAAGTGGGGGCTGACAGATGGCGGCTGGGCGAAGGTCACAAGCCGGCGCGGTGAGATCAAGATCAAGGTCAAATCCACGCCGCGCTCTCCGCGAGGAACGGTCTTTGCCAGTTTCAGTTTCGCGGAAACGCCGGTCAATGCGCTTACGGGTTCAGGCTACGACCCGAACACCCACACCGCTGAAGTAAAAGTGACCGTAGTGCGTGTGGAACCCCTGTAAGAAATAACCCGCCCAAAAAGTCAAAGAACGGAGACCGGCGAAATTCCCGGTCTCCGTTCGCTTTATTTCAGAGAAGGTGAGCATGACCCGCTTTAATAAGAAAAGACAAACCATTTGGACATATGAAAACGGCCAGCCGCAACGCCGCAAGGATACTCTTGCCGCCGAAGAGCCAATGGAGATTCTTTTGCGCGCGGGGGAAACCCAACAAACGGTCGCCATTACCATGCGCACCCCCGGGAATGACTACGAACTTGCAGCGGGCTTTCTCTACAATGAAGGGATTTTGCTTCGCAAGGATGAGATCACCGGCATGACCTATTGCGTGGATGGAAACCAACAGGAATACAACTCGCTTCGGATTCAACTGGCAGTTGATTCCATGCCCGAGCTTCATCAGCTCGAACGGCATTTCTTTACCAACAGTGCCTGCGGTGTTTGCGGCGCCACCATGCTCGATGATATTGGAGAACGCAACCTTCCCCCCCTCCCGGCTGGCCCCGTCGTCACGCCTGATCTTATTGCCGCCCTGCCGGAAAAACTTCGCGAATCACAAGACCTCTTCGAATCCACAGGCGGGCTTCACGCCGCAGCACTATTCGACCTCGAAGGCAATCTGCTGGCTGTGCGCGAAGATGTGGGGCGTCACAACGCCCTGGATAAACTGATCGGCTGGGGTTTGCTCAACGATAAACTCCCGTTCCACAATAAGGTGCTCATGGTCAGCGGACGCGCCAGTTATGAGCTCCTGCAAAAAAGTTTTTCGGCGGGTATCCCGGTCTTCTGTGCGGTTTCCGCGCCCAGCAGTCTGGCGGTGGAGTTTGCCGAACGTTTTGGCATCACGTTGATCGGTTTCCTGCGTGGACAGCGCTTCAACGTCTATGCCAATGTGCAGCGCATGCAAACTTCTGAACCTGTATTTTCAAATTGACAATTCCACTTGCGTTTGATATAAAACCACAAAGGGCACACAGCCTCTCTGTTAGGGAGGCTGTTTTATTGTCCCTTCTTAGATCTTGAAAAAACGAAAGAAAAATCAATGACCAATCGTAAATATACAAACCGCCGTTACCTCGACGCTCTCGAAAAGAAAATTCTTGTCTTCGATGGCGCGATGGGCACGAGCCTGCAACAGCAAGACCTGAGCGCTGAGCATTTTGGCGGCGAACAATACAATGGATGCAACGACTACCTCGTCATCTCGTACCCCGAAGCCGTGGAAAAAGTCCACCGAGCTTTTATGGAAGCGGGCGTGGATGTGCTCGAGACGGATACCTTCCGCTCGAACCGCCTGACGATGAAAGAATACGGCTTGCAAGATCGCATCATTGAGATCAACATGGCGGCGGCTCAATTGGCACGCAAGGTTGCAGATGAATATTCCGTAGGGACAGGGTTTGCCCCTGTCCAAAACCAAGACCAAGGACAACCGCAAGGGTTGTCCCAACAACCTCGTTTCGTCGCCGGTTCCATTGGTCCCTCCGGCAAATTGCCATCCACCAATGACCCCGAACTCTCGAACGTGAAATATGATGAATTAATTGATACCTTCCGTGAACAAGCGGTCGGTCTCATTCAAGGTGGTGTCGATCTTCTGCTGATCGAAACTTCGCAGGACATTCTTGAAGTCAAAGCCGCCATCACAGGCATTCACAACGCTTTCAGCGAAACGAATGTTTATTTGCCGATTCAGGCTCAGGTCACGCTTGATACGACCGGTCGCATGCTGCTCGGCACCGACATCAACGCATCGCTCACCATCCTTGAAGGCATGGGCATCGACGTCATCGGTCTCAACTGCTCCACCGGACCCGAACACATGCGCGAGCCGATCCGCTTCCTCGGCGAAAATTCCACGCTGCCGGTTTCGTGCATTCCCAACGCGGGACTTCCGTTGAATGTGGATGGTCAAGCTGTCTATCCGCTTGAGCCCGAACCATATGCGAACGACATGGTTGAGTTCGTGACCAAGCATAACGTCCGCGTTGTGGGTGGATGCTGCGGAACGACTCCCGCGCATCTCAAACTTCTCGTTGATAAATTATCCAATTACCAATTACCCAGCGACAAAGCTCCGGTTCAATCTACGCCGCAGCTTGCCTCTGCCATGTCAGCGATTGCCATGCGACAGGACCCCGCCCCGACCTTGCTCGGCGAGCGCTGCAACGCGCAGGGGTCACGCAAGTTCAAACGCCTCTTGCTCGAAGAAGACTATGATGGCATCCTCGACATTGCGCGTGAACAAGTGGCGGGCGGCGCACATGCGCTGGATATTTCTGTCGCCGTTACCGAGCGCGCGGACGAAGCCGAGCAGATGCGCAAGGTCGTAAAGAAATTACAAATGGGTGTGGATGTTCCGCTCGTGATCGATACCACCGAGTTGGATGTGCTCGAAGTGGCGCTGCAAACCGCGCCGGGGCGTTGTCTCATCAACTCGACCCATCTTGAAGCTGGGCGCGAAAAAGCCGATAAAGTTTTTTCGCTTGCAAGAAAATACAACGCGGCTGTCATCGTGTTAACCATCGACGAGCAAGGCATGGCAAAGACCGCCCAACGCAAACTCGAAGTGGCACAGCGCATCTATGACATCGCCGTCAACGATCATGGATTGAAAGCCGAAGACCTTGTCTTCGACGACCTGACATTCACCCTCGCCACCGGCGACACGGAGTTCGTTGACTCGGCAAAGGAAACCATTGAAGGCATTCGTCTCATTGAATCTGCATTGCCCGGTGTGATGACCTCGCTTGGTGTGAGCAATCTCTCGTTCGGATTCGCGCCGCAAGCCCGCCCCGCGTTGAACTCCATCATGCTTTATCACTGCGTGCAAGCCGGTTTGGACATGGCAATCGTCAACGCCGCGCATGTGATGCCCTACGCGGAGATCAGCAACGAAGAAAAAGAATTGTGCGAAGACCTTATCTTCAATCGTCGCGAAGACGCGTTACAGCGTTTTATTCAATATTTTGAAAATGTAGGGGTGGACCTCGCATCCACCCGTGTTGCCGACCCAACCGAAGGCATGACCTCCGAACAGAAGCTGCATTGGAAAATTCTGCATCGTGTCAAAGACGGTGTCGAAGCGGATATTGATGAAATCATTAACCGCCCCATAGGGATAGGGCTTACCCCTAACCAGACAGACCTAGGGACGGGTCTTGCATCCGCCCAGGGGGCAGGGGCAAGTGTAGGGACGGGTCTTGCATCCGTCCAAGGGGCAGGGGCAAGCCCAGCCCCAACAAGGCACGAGATTGCCGTCCACACCCTCAACACCGTCCTGCTCCCCGCCATGAAAGAAGTGGGCGACAAGTTCGGTGCAGGCGAGTTAATTCTGCCCTTCGTGCTTCAATCCGCTGAAGTGATGAAAAAGACCGTCTCGCATCTTGAGAATTATCTTGAAAAGGTTGATGGTGTCAGCAAGGGATTGGTCGTGCTTGCCACCGTCTACGGCGATGTGCATGACATCGGCAAGAATCTGGTCAAGACCATCCTCGCCAACAATGGCTACGATGTGATTGATCTCGGCAAGCAAGTCCCGGCTGAGACGATCATCTCCAAGGCTGTCGAAGTCAATGCGACCGCGATCGGTTTGTCGGCGTTGCTCGTGTCCACCTCCAAACAGATGCCGTTGATCGTGAATGAGTTCCAACGCCGCAAACTCAACTTCCCAGTCCTGATCGGAGGCGCTGCCATTAATCGCCGCTTTGGTCGCCGCATCCTGCAAACCGAGGACGGCTCCTCCTATGAAGCAGGAGTCTTTTATTGCAAGGATGCCTTTGAAGGTCTTGAAACAATGGACACGCTCATCGACAAAGTGAAGCGTCCAGAGTTGCTTGCCAAGATCCGCAAAGAATCAGATATGGAACTCAACCGCGCCTCACAATCCGCGTCGACAGTTGATTCTGCTCAACGATCCTCGATTACACCCGCGCCAATTGCCCTCCCTTCCAAACTCGGACAGCGCATCGTCAAAGACATGCCGCTCGAAATGGTCTTGAAGCACCTCAACATGAACGAGTTGTATCGTCTCTCATGGGGCGCGAAGAACACCCACGGCGCAGAATGGGAGAAGTTGAAGAAGGATTTCGATGCACGACTCGTCAAGATGACCAAAGACGCGCTCAAAGAAGGCTGGCTCAAACCCCAAGCCGTCTACGGGTACTTCCCCTGCCAGGCCGATGGCAACGATTTAATCATCTACAACCCAGATAACTTTCAACCTGTAACCAAATTCACCTTCCCGCGCCAACCCTATGACGATCACCTCGCCCTCTCCGATTACTACGCCCCTGTCGAGTCGGGTCAAATGGATGTGGTCGCGCTTCAGGTCGTGACTGTGGGTCAAGCCGCCAGCGATAAATTCGACAAACTGCAAGCCGCCAACGACTACACCGAAGCCTACTTCGTGCATGGTCTCGCCGTCCAAGCCGCCGAAGCGACCGCCAACTATCTCCACGAACATGTCCGCCGCGAGTTAGGCATTGGCGAAAACCAGGGCAAACGCTACTCATGGGGCTACCCCGCCATCCCTGAACTCGAAGATCACTTCAAGGTCTTCAATCTCCTGCCCGCCGCCGAAAGTGAACTCGGCATGAGCCTCTCCATTTCGGGACAGTTAATTCCCGAGCAATCCACCGCCGCCATCATCGTCCACCACAAAGATGCGAAATATTATGCGGTCGGTGAGAGCCGCGTGGAGCAGCTGACAAAGTAAAGCGTACGGACCAAAGACAGGGATTTCAATCATTCCCTGTCTTTTAAGTTAAACTTGCACCACGATGAAGAGATCCCTGCAAATCACTTTCAACATTTGGGCCTCCCTCACTTTGCTGGTTATCGCCAGCCTTGCAGCCATTTACCTACGCAATGGTGTGACAGGCCTCAACCTGTTTATTCAAGAATGGCCGCTTTCAAACCTTGCGGTCACACTGGCATCCACTACACTTACATGGATTTTAGCGGGCGCATTGCTTTACCTGCTTGCCAATGAAAAAATAAATAAATCCAATCTCTGGCTCATGGCGGGATTCTTCCTCGTCATGTTTGTGTACCTGCAAATTTTGCGCGAACGCTTCCGCTATGGCGACTATCATTACTATCTTGAGGCGGCGACCGCCCTCGCCAACGGACAGCCCCTGCCCGACACTTACCTCTATCTCCCGCTGTGGGGCACGCTTCTGCGTTTCTTCGTCCCGCTCGGCGATCAAGGCGTGATGATTACCCTCTGGCTTGTCAATATCATCGCTCTGGCCGCTTTCTACTTTCTACTTGTGCAAACCCTCGAACGCTACAGATTTTCCCACCACCTCTCCATCCTCATTACCACCCTCTTCCTGCTCATCAATACCCCGCTGATGCGCACGCTCGGGTTTATTCAGGTTAACCTCATCACCCTGGACCTGATTCTGTTCAGCATCCTTGCTTACCCTAAAAATAACTTCGCCTCTGCATTGGCTCTTGCGCTTGCCGTTCACCTCAAAACATCGCCGGCGGTCATTGTGCTTGCCTTTCTACTCGAATTCAACTGGCGCTGGATGGTCTGGTTTGGCGTGAGTTTTCTCGGCATTGGTCTGTTACCGGTTGCGATGCATGGCGTGGATATTTACCTGCAATTCGTTCATAATACAATAGCGCTTGCCCAGATCCCCGACACAAATTTCCACGATACCTCCTTTGACTCATTCCTTCGTTTCCTCAATCCGTTCTTTGGGATTCAAATAGGGACAACCCGCCTCATGGCTTTGGGCGCGAAGATTCTTTTGCTGATCGTCACTCTTTACGCCACGGCGCAGAATATCTTTACACAGGCCTTCTCCAAAGAAAACCGCCTGCTCAACGCCGCGCCCGCTTTGTTCGTCTTCATGACCCTTGCATCTCCCATCGTTTGGGATCATCACGGCATCTTCACCACGCTTGCTTTCCTGCTCATGCTCAAACGCATCCAATCCCCGGCGCATTGGATGATCTTCCTCGGCGTATATTTTTTCGAGTTTATGCTGCCTTCCTTTGATTTTTTCCCCTGGTCCTATGGTCGCCTCGCCGCGCCGATAATCGTGCTATGGCTAATGTACGCCACATGCCGGAACGATGAGTCTTCGCCCTTCATCACGTCAGCGGATCATTGGCTGGCAAGGCTGGCTAATTAAGAATATAACCATAAAGGAATGAAGGCCTGTAAAGGAAGTTCTTTAAAAACCCTTGTGTACCTTTGTGGTTGAGTCACCGTCCATGATGAAATATTCCTCCACCTTCCTCCTTGCCTGTGTTTTCCTTGCAGGCTTGCTTACTTTCAATCAATATGGCGAGAGCTGGGATGACCGCTCGCTTCAAAAATACGCTGAGAAATCCATCGCTGCCTATACCACCTTTCCGCAAGAGGGCATCGTCACCATTACGCGTGAAGACCTCGGCTTTTACGGGCCTTTCTTCGTCATGCTCACCGATGTGATCTCAAAATTCCTGAGCGCGATCCTGCCGTTCTCGCTCCCTGATCTTCGCCACCTGATCTACTACCTTGCCTATTTTGCAGGAGTCCTCGCCTTCCACTCCATCGCCAGACGCTGGCTGAGTGAAATCCCTGCCCTTGGCGCAACGCTGCTCTTTGCCTTACAACCCGTCCTCTGGGGTCACGCCTTCATCAACCCCAAAGACACCCCATTTCTTTCGCTCTTTCTTCTTTCCATCTCTTTCGGGATGCAGGCCTTTGACTCGCTCAAGCCTGATTCCACCATCAACCCTGCCTCACGCTCCAGACGGACTCTCACGCTTCTCACCGCGCTCTGGTTGATTTCCATCTTCGGGCTTTTTATTTTCACCCAGACCATTCAAACTTACATCGGGATCCTCGTCGTTTCAGCACAATCTGGCAACATCAACCTCTTCTCCGTCATCGCAAAGAATATCGCCGATGTCCCGGCGCAGACGTATATTCAGCGTTACTTCGTCCTCTTCCTGCAACTCCGCACCTATTACTTTTTGCTTTCCACCCTCATTCTCTTCATTGCTTACTACCGCTTCAATCCCCAATTACCAATTACCCTATTTACCCTCCTCCCCGCTGCCCTCCTTCTTGGGTTTTCCACCTCCACCCGTATCCTTGGACCATTCGCAGGCCTCATCGTTTTGATTTACGCCCTGCGGATGAAAGGCAGGCAGGCCGTTCCTGCACTTGCCTTGTATGCCATCGTGGCTTTGATGGCAACCTATATCTCCTGGCCGTACTTGTGGATGAATCCCCTCCCGCGCTTTTTCGAGAGTCTTCAAGAAATGTCCCTCTACCCGTGGAATGGACAAGTCCTATTCAACGGCGGGCTATATCCATCGACCAACCTGCCAATTTACTATTTGCCATTGTTACTTGCCATCCAGTTGACCGAACCGGCCTGGTTGTTGTCTGCGGCTGGATGGGTGGCGGCAGTTCAAAATAAGAAAAAGAAGCGCGCGCTCGTCGAAATCTCGCTGCTGTGGTTTGTCATTCCATTGCTGGCTTTTATCGTTTTTCGAGTCGCGTTGTACGATAACTTCCGCCAGATTCTTTTCATCCTGCCGCCGATCTTCCTGATGGCGGGTGTTGCCTTCGAGACGGTTAAGAATGTAAAATGGCAGGCCGCGTTGATCGGGTTAAGTCTGCTGCCCGGCGTGGTTGGGATCGTTGCGCTGCATCCGTATCCATATATTTACTACAATCAATTCGCCGGCGGCGTGAACGGCGCGGCAGGACGCTTCGAGACGGATTACTGGGTGACTTCATACCGTGAGGCGGCGGAGGTTGTGAATGACGCCGCTTTGCCCAATGCAACGGTGTGGGTGGAAGGTCCGGCGCAGTTGTTCTCGCTCTTTGCGCGTGAGGATCTGAAGGTTTATTCCTCCGGCGAGACTGACCGCGCGGAAAGGTATGACTATGTGGTTGCGTCCACGCGCTATGATCTGGACAAGACCTCGTACCCCGATGCGCAAGTGGTATATCGTGTTGAACGCAACGGCGTTGTGTTGACCGTAATCAAAAAACCTTGATATCAGGTGATAGTCGCTTCCAAGGTGACTGCCACCTGCCTTTGTGAAAGAGAAACCATGAACCTACTTGAGACCCTGAACAAAAAGACCCTGCTGGCCGATGGCGCGATGGGCACCATGCTCCATGCGCGCGGCATTGGCTTTGATCAATGCTTCGACGAGTTGAATCTCACCAATCCCGCCGCCGTGGCGGATGTGCATCGTGAGTATATCGAAGCAGGCGCAGAGTTGATCATTGCCAATACGTTTGGCGCGAACCGCTATAAGCTGGCGAAACATGGCTTGCAGGGCGAGGTGGCTGCGATCAACCGCGCCGGTGTCGAACTGGCCAGGCGTATCGTCGCCGCCTCGTTCAAAGAAGTGCTCATTGCCGGGGATGTGGGCCCGCTGGGGGTGCGCATCGCCCCCTATGGACGGGTCAAACTCGAGGAAGCGCGCGAAGCGTTCCGCGAGCAGATCCAGGCTCTGGCAGAGGCAGGCGCGGATGTGATTGTCATCGAAACCATGTCTGACCTGTATGAAATTCAAGAAGCCATCAAGGCCGCCAAAGAAGTATGGACAGGGCTCGCCCCTGTCCAAGGTTCTGCCTCCATCCAAGGATCTACCCAAGGACGATTGCAAGGGTCGTCCCTACCGATTATTGCTTCTGTGACTTTTACGCGCGATGACCGCACCCTGCTCGGTGATGACCCGGCCAAGGTCGCGCATCGCATCGCTGCCGCCGGTGCAGATGTGATCGGCGTCAATTGCTCGGGCGGACCTTCGCAACTGTTGCGAATTCTCAAACAAATGCGGCAGGCCGAACCGACCGCGAAATTTTGGGTCAAACCGAATGCGGGTTGGCCCGAGCAGGTCAGCGGGCGAATCATGTACCCCGCCGACGCGGAGTACTTCGGCGAGTATGCGCTTCAATTTCGTGAAGCGGGCGCGAATATTGTGGGCGGCTGCTGTGGCACCACTCCGCAGCATATCGCTGTGATGAAGAAGGCGATTGAATCGGTCCCCGCTGTGTCCGTCGCAGAAATTTCCATGTTGCCGGAGGATGAAATTTCCGCTGAGCCTGCGGACCAGCCGACCCAACTTGCCCAGCGGCTTTCCAATAAACAATTTTCCATCTGTGTCGAGATGGATCCGCCACGCGGGCTTTCGACCCACAAACTTCTCGCAGGAGCTTCCCTGCTCCATGACTCTGGCGCAGACATCATCAACGTGGCTGACAGTCCCTTGGCGCGTATGCGTATGTCTGCCTGGGCGGTGTGCGATGTAGTTCAGCGCAAGATCGGAGTCGAAACGACTCTGCATTTTCCAACGCGCGGGCGTAACCTCCTGCGCGTGCAAGGTGACTTGCTTGCGGCGCATGCCATCGGCCTGCGCAATGTCTTTGTCGTCATGGGTGACCCAACCTCCATCGGCGATTATCCCGAAGCGACCGATAACTATGACCTTGTTCCATCGGGCCTCATTAAACTCATCAAACAGGGCTTCAACATGGGCGTCGATCACTCCGGCACGAGCATCGGTCAACCGACGAACTTTTTTGTAGGCGCGGCGCTTAACCTTTGCCCGCAAGATATGGATGCCGAAGTAAAGAACCTTCGCCGCAAAATAAACGCAGGCGCCGATTTCTTCCTCACGCAACCCATCTATCGCCCCGATGACGGTCCCAAACTCATCGAAGCCTACGAGGCCAAACACGGCAAACTCGACAAGCCCATCCTCGCGGGCATCCTGCCGTTGGTCAGTGCCAAACATGCCAATTTCCTGCACAACGAAGTCCCCGGCATCTCCATTCCCGACGAAGCCCGCACCCGCATCGGATCCGCTGGCGATGGTGCCGCCAAAGTCGGCGTGGAACTTGCTGTTGAACTCATTCAAAGCATCAAAGGCTGGGCAAGCGGCATTTACATGATGCCCCAATTCCACCGCTACGACCAGGCCTCCGAGATCATCGTGGCGGTCAAAGAATAAATATCAGGTGACAGTCACTTTAGAAGTGACTGTCACCTTTATAATGGGGGCATGAAATTCTCCCGCATCTTTTTCAGCGCTCTGACAGGTCTCCTCACCAGCCTGATCCTCGCCCTGACCTTTTTCCACTATTCAACCTTCCCCGCGCTGATAGACCGCCTCTTTCTTGTCCTCGTTCCATCTCTCGCCTTTGGCCTTCTCTTCCACCAAACCTTCCCTGCCATTTCAACCTGGAAGCGTAATCTCCAATCTCCGCCCTTCGACACAACTCAGGGCAGGTTCTCCACTTTCTACTTTCTACTATCATTGCTTATCGCCATTAACCTAACCTACGGCGCCATCGGCTTCCTGCATGAGGTTTTACGCACACCGTATGGGATGTTCCTCTTCGCCCTCATCTTCATGACGGTTGGGGCTACGCTTGTTTACTTCCTTGTTCAACGTGCCGCCCGATCCTTCCGCGAGGGTTTCCTTGGCAAACCGCTCAATATCATCCTCGCATTATCGTTGCCTATTTTTTGGATTGCGCTCATCTTTTCCGCCGCGCAGTTCCCTTCCATGTTCAGCATGGACTACATCCGAGTCCCCCAAGCATGGATGTCCCTCTTCCTCCTCACCGCTCTCATTTCTGCCATCCTCGCGCTCTTCCTCATCACTCACCACTTTCCACTTTCTATCCCCTTCTTTCCTATTTCCGCTTTCTTCCACAATTTGCCAGGCCTCTACGCCGCCGGAATGTTCTTCCTGATCGAACTGATTATTGCCCGTTCCCTTAATCACCCTGCGCTTGAAACCAATACCGTCCTCTTCGAAGCCGATGCCGGCCCGTGGATGAACATCCTCGCCAGCCCGGAGAGTGCGCCGATTAATCGCGCCGTGCATCCGCTCAGTCTGATTCTCATCCGCCCGCTGGTGAGGCTGGTCTCCGGTTTGATGGGGGAGCACTACGCCCTCGGCGGGATGATCGTGGTCTCGGCCATTGCCGCCGCCTGCGTCTTCCTGACCTGGCTCTTTGTCAAACGCGCCACGGGGTCACAGGCCCATGCTTTCCTTTTTTCGATACTGCTCGGCTCCACTGCCACTCATCTGCTCTTCGGCTCCCTGGCAGAGAATTACATCTTTGGCGCGGCGGCTCTTCTTTTTTTCTTCCTGCTGGTTCAATCCAACGAAATCCGCCTTCCTGTCCTTGTCCCTGCGGGACTGTTTCTCTTTGGCATTACCATGACCAATATTGCCCAGGGAGTGATCGCGCTTTTCTTCAGCAAGTTCAACCTCAGGCGCCTGATTCAGTATTCCTTCATCGTCCTTTCTTTGGGCGTTCTATTGACCCTGCTTGCCAGTGCCATCCACCCGAAAGCCATTACATTTTTCTTTGTTCCGAACGATATTGCCTTTGAACTTAATTTTGTCAAACCCTCCTCGGCTGGGGTTTTATCCGACCCGATTCGATGGTCCGACCCCCAATCGATCATCCGCAAACTGAACGTGGTTGGGCGTTCCATTTTTCTTTACGGCCCGGTTGGCCCCAGGTTTGTTGCATCCATATCGGAGAAACCGCCTTTCCCCACCATCGACCTCAAGACCTATGATGTCCGCTCCGGTCGTTTGGCATCGTATAAGGGTTGGACAAATGTTCCACTCGCACTGTGGCTGCTGCTGCTGGGTGGCGCCTTCCTGCTTTTTGTAAAAAATATCCGTGCCTCCAAACACCGTCCGCTGATGTTTGGGCTGGCGGGTGTGCTCGGTTTCAATTTTCTTTTACACTTGTTCTATGGCACGGAACTTTTCCTGTACACGCCGTATTGGGTCTATTCCCTTGTCCTCTTCGTCGCCCTGGCCTATTCCGAATTCGCAGAGAAACCATGGCTGCAATGGATCGCGACCCTGGTCGTTCTCGCCTTGATGGCGAATAACCTGTCGTTCATGATTTCAATCTTGCACGCGCTGGCCCCATTCTCCGCGGCGGCCTCATAGTTTAAAATATCCCCATGAACACCTTTCGTAGAATAACTCCTTTGGGGCTGGCGGTTTTATTCCTTGGTTTCTCCGCCTGCCAACTTGTGCATGCCTTTTCTTTGGGAGAGTGGCGAAATGCTTCGGACGAGATGGTGACCAAATGGGAGAATCATGTCCAGCCTCTGCGTGAAGCGCTTCCGTCTGGTTTGGTGCAGGTCGGCTATGTGGACGATTCATACATCACCAGCAACCCCGCCGCCTTCGATGGGAACGAATTTCAGTTGATGCAATATTCCCTCGCCCCGGCTGCCCTGGACCCCGGTTTTAGCCATGAGTGGATTATTGGAAATTTCAAAAACGATGCCGGGCTTGAGGTTTGGCTCATGAATCAGGTTGGCCCGCATGAAACTCAAACTTTTGGGTTTGGTTTGTATCTCATTCATGACCTGGGAAACTAAGTGACTCTTCTTCTTTCTTTTGCCGCGCTGCTACCCCGCATTTTGTTGGGGTTCTGCCTCACTCATTTTGTTTGGAGCGCAGTCGATGCAAGGTCCTTGCTGATTAAGGTTTTCCTCTCCGCTGCAGTTGGCTTTGGTGTCTCTTCACTGCTCGGGTTTTTATGGATCTGGATGGGTTTCCCGCTTACAATTTACGTGATTTTGGAAACTTTGGCAGCGCTGATTCTAACAGGCTGGACGGTGTATAAAAATCAAGCCGCCTTACGCTTCGCAAACCGGACTGGTAATTGGTTCAATTTCTGGGGGGTGATTCTTGCTGTGGGTTTTACCCTGTTTGCTGCGAATCTTCTGTTTTATGCGCGGACGTACCCGCATGGACGCCCCGATGCATGGATCAACTGGAATGTGGCCGCGCGGTTCGTTTACCTTGGCGGCATTGATTGGCAGGCTACTTTTCTGCGACAACTGGATCATCCTGATTATCCGCTTTTCATGGCCCTGACAAATGCCCTTACCTGGGTTTTGGCAGGAACTGATTCGGTTTGGTCGCCTGTTGCCTTTCATTTTGTGATTTCGATTTTTACCGCCGGGCTGCTGTTTTCGCTCATCAATCTGTTGCGCGATTTCAAACAGGCGGTGCTGGCGGCTGTGATCTTCATCTCCCTGCCTTTCACTATTGATCAAGGCATGCGCCAGTACGCCGATTTCCTTCTGGCATATCTTCTCCTCGTTGCGGGCGGTTTGACCCTGCTCTACTTTCAGACGAAAGAAATCCGCCTTGCCATTCTTGCCGGTCTTTCGATTGGGCTTGGCGGCTGGGCAAAAAATGAGGGTCTGGTTTCAATCCTTGGCCTGACCGTCATCTGGGTCTGGTTGGCCCTAAAAAAAGAAGAACGGCCTGCGTTCCGAAATTACCTGCTCGGGCTGGCCTTCCCGTTTTTGGTGACTGTGTTGTTTAAATTATTTCTGGCCCCTTCCAATGATCTAATCTCCGGGCAAGTCAATGGCAACTCATTTGTAAAGTTAATGGATGTGACACGTTACCTCACTATACTCAAAGAGATGGGCCTCATGCTCTGGAACTTTGGTGCTGCATCCATCAGCCTGTTCGGACTTATAATTTTGGCAGCGTTGCTTCTTGGCCGCTCAGAAACCCGGGCGTCCGGCGGCTGGTTGATTGCGGTTCTGGGTATATTTCAACTGTTGGCGTACTTTGTCATTTATTTGCTGACGCCCCTGAACCTAGACTATCACCTGCACACTTCGCTCGACCGGCTTTATATGCATGTTTTTCCGCTGGCATTATTTTGGTTCTTCCTTTGGTTGAGATCGCCACAGGAAATTTTAGCAAAAAAGAGTTGACATGCTCCTGACCATCGACATCGGCAATACCAACCTTACACTCGGACTGTATGAAGGCGATAAATTAGGTGCGCACTGGCGTCTCGCCACCGACCATAATCGCATGCCCGATGAATATGGCTTGCAGTTTCTGGGACTGCTCCAAAATGCGGGCAAGACGCTAAATGAAATTAAAGGAGTGGCACTGGATTCTGTTGTCCCTCCGCTAACGGGGCGGGTGATTCAAGCCTGCCGCGAGTACCTCAAGCAGGAACCGCTTGTAGTGGATGCAGGTATTAAGACCGGTATCAAGATCCGCTATGAAGACCCGCGCGCCGTCGGTGCCGATCGAGTCTGCGATGCGGTGGCCGTCATGAAACTTTATGGCGGGCCGGCCTGTGTGGTGGATTTTGGTACAGCGACCACATTCAATGCCATCACCCGCGAAGGCGACTATCTTGGCGGCGCCATCACAGCGGGCATTAATTTGGCAGCGGAAGCGCTCTTTACCCGTGCAGCAAAACTGCCCCGTATTGACCTGCAAGTGCCGCCCTCGGTCATTGGCCGCAATACCACCCATGCCATGCAGTCGGGCTTGCTGTTTGGGTACGTCAGCATGGTGGAGGGCATGGTCTCCCGCTTCCGCGCTGAACTTGGAGAGGATATGAAAGTCATTGCCACTGGCGGGTTGGCCGAAGTGGTGGCAAAGGAAACCAAAGTCATTGACATCATTTCTCCCTGGTTGACCCTGGAAGGGTTGCGTTTCATCTGGGAATTAAATCGATAGAGACTCGAATAACATCCCCTCAATGGGGACACCGGTTTGAAAAATAAAACACCATCTTTCGATGATGTTTAGTGCCCCCACGGAGACTCGAACTCCGGTTTGAGCCTTGAGAGGGCTCCGTCCTGGGCCGCTAGACGATGGGGGCTTGCTTGGCGGGCTGTATTCTATCACCCCGATTTTGAATCGTCAACGAAAACATGGATTTCCTTTGGCCCATGCACGCCGATGGTGAGCGTCATTTCAATATCGGCTGTGCGGGAAGGGCCGGTGATAAAGACGGCGTTTTTTCCGCTGGCTAATGGCATGGCCTCCGGCAACGAGGGGAGGATGGCCGATGACCTCAGCACCGTGATGTGGATCTCCGGTAGCAGCGAGCCGAGCAACTCATCGTCCGCTTCCAACACAGACCCGGTATCGGCCAGCCCGGCCCAGGCCTTTGTCACCCCGACGGTGAGTCGCGGGTCTGGTTCATGGGTGAACTCAATACCTGCGCGGCGCAACAGGTTTTCATCCAATACATTGGGCTGGAGGTAAATTCTGTTGATGCTTTTTGAAGCAAGAAATTCGATGATCGATCGCGCCGGATTGTTTGTTGGATGGACATTGCCGGAGAGTGCAGTCAATTCAGTAGTAAATTGTTCGATCTTATCTCTGGCCTGAACTCCAACGTCTTCAGGCGTTGGAGCCGCCTTTTCATTTCGATGCCTGGAATATTCGAAGGTCGGGCCCGGCTTTGAAACGAACCGTTCCCGAAACGTCTTCCCGGCAAAACGTGGGAAGTCCTTGCTGAGACCCCAGCCTGTGAACGCGGGTAGCGGCATCCACTGCGAACGCGGCGAGAGGAGGCGAGTTCCCAGGGAAGCGAACTTTTGGGAGAGGGCAAACCACTTGGGCTGAGTCGCGAGGCGGGTGTAGACCTTTAAGAAAAATTTTGTTGACCAGGCCAATCCTTCGCCGCCGTTTTTCTTCTTTCCTCTCTCTTCATTTGCATACCCTGCCCGCACTCTTGTCAGCATCTTCGGCAGGTCAATGTCCACCGGACAGGCATCTTTGCATGCGCCGCACAGGGACGAGGCTTGCGCGAGATGGACGAAGTTCTCTCCGATCAGCCCCGGCGAAATGACCGAGCCAATGGGGCCGGGATACGGTGCGATGGATTGATCGCGCCCGATGTAGGCATGACCGCCGAGTTCGCGAAAGACCGGGCAGGCGTTTAGGCACGCGCCGCAGCGAATGCAGTATAGAGATTCTTTCAATGGCGAATTGCGTAGTTTGCTGCGCCCGTTGTCGAGGATGATGAGGTGGCGGGTCTGCCCCGGCATGGGCTTGTGGATCAGTTGGGTATAGACCGTAAGTTTTTGCCCTGTGGCCGAGCGCGGCAGGAGCGAGAGCAGCAGAGCGAGGTCATCCAGGTTCGGTGCGAGGCGCTCCATGCCCATCAGGGCGATGTGCGTTTTGGGAATACTCGTAACCATGCGCCCGTTGCCTTCGTTGGTGACGATGCACAGGCCGCCGGTGTTTGCCACGCCGAAGTTGACTCCGCTCAGGCCGATGTCGGCAGTGAGGAAGACCTCACGCAGAATTTGGCGCGCCGTGGCGGTGAGGGTTGGAATATCCTCGGTGTAGGGGATGCCGATCTTTTCATGGAACAGCTGCGAAACCTGCTGGCGGGTGAGGTGCGCCGCCGGGGTGATGATGTGACTCGGCCGCTCATGCCGGAGTTGCACAATATATTCGCCGAGATCGGTCTCGACGACCCGCATACCTTCTTTTTCCAGCGCATGGTTGAGTTCGATCTCTTCGCTGACCATGCTCTTGGATTTGGCGAATAATTTCGCCGAGTTCTGACGGGCGATGCCGATAATGATGCGTACCGCTTCGGCAGCATCCTTTGCGGTGTGGACAATGATCCCATTCTCCTGGTTGTGCGCGATGAATTGGCCCAGATACTCATCGAGGTGCTCGATCACATCTGCGCGGATGCGATGCGCGCGCTGGCGGCGTGCGGGCCAGTCGGGGATGGAGGCGAATGCGGCTGCGCTCCCACTGAGTCTACGCTCTGTGTTGTTATCCAGTGCGGTTTGAAGGATGGGGTCGGCGATGGATTTGTTGATGCGATTGCGGAAGAATTGATTGTTCATGGTTTTAGCCCAATGTATAGGCCGCGTCCGTCCAAACCCTGCGGATCATGTGTCACGCTCAAACCGGATTTTTGAAATGCCTCTATATATTCCTGTTGAGTGAACAGGCCCAGTTTAAGAATTTCTGACGTATGTTCTATGCCTTTCGGCGTTCCGATTAGGTACTGAAATTCAAGAATGGAGATGTTTCCTTTTTGTCCACTGTAACTCATGCGGAATACCTTTGAATCTGGTTTTGCCGATAAGGTTGTGAAAACTCCCCCGGGATTCCACTGCTCAGGGGTGAACCACGGCTCGACCACTACGATGCCGCCCGGGTTTAAGTGTCTTGCCATGGACTTGAGCGTTTTGTTCAACCGCGTCCTTGTCCTCGCATATCCGATGGCGCTGAATAGCGAAATAATCACATCGAAGGATTTCCCAATCTCGAAATCTGCCATATCACCCCGATGAAAGTGGACACCAGGGTGATTCTTGCGAGCCTCTTTAAGCATGAACGGGTCGATATCCAGACCCTCAACCTGATAATGCTTCTTCAAAAAACCAAGGTGAACCCCGGTGCCGCAACCGACATCCAAAAGGGTGATGTTTTTGGATTTTTTATATTGCTTGATGATTTTGTGTGTGAGTGATGCCTCGGCGCGATAATCTTTCCCGTTGGCGGCGTAGATCTCATCGTAATATTTTGCAGACCTTGTTCGCATATCGATTCCTCTTTATTTATGGGAGTAAACGTTTCAGGAAACTTTGGATGGATTTCCACCAGGATTTTTCAAGAATTATCTGCCTTGCATTTTCGTCACCCCAGCGCCTGCGTTTTTGGAGCATGCCTTCGGCAGTCTCTTTTCGAATTTCAGCGATGATTTTCATCGCTTCCTCGCTATCCAGTCCGCGCCAGCGGAGCAGACCGTAGGCCACGGTGCCGGTGCGATGAATGCCCGCCGAGCAATGGATGAATAGGGATCTGCCTTCATCAAGCCATTGTGAGAGTTGCGGCATGGCTGCCAGTATCCGCTCGTGGACTTCGCCCTGGGGGTAGTTTCCGTTTGGAACGGGCAACCAGAACCAGGTCATGCCTGAGGCTTCGGTGAAGGTGCGCATGCGTTCTGCATGTTCACTTTCCTTCAACAAGGTCACAACATGCGTGCAACCCAACTCCCTCAGATGGGGAAAATCCACGCCGCGTGGGCGATGGTTGAGGGAGAGGCGACCATTGCCGACCTTCACGAACCGATAGGTGGAAGTTTCTTTCATGCTGTTCTGGCTTGTGCTCTTGACAAGTATTATATAATAACCGCATGCCTCAAGAGCCAGCCTATATCGCTGAACCCACCGTCGAAGCGCCGCGCCCACGGGCTTTGCGGCAGAGCGATCTCGTCCGCGTTTTGGGATACACCTCCATGCGGGGCCTGTCTCTCTTTATCACGGCTGTGATCGCGGTGTATATCACTATTCTGGTTGCCAACATGGGCGGCTATGTTGATGAAATCATGAAAGGCTTGATCGAAGAGAACCTGACCTTCATGACCAAAGGCGGCTGGCTGAAGGATTTATCTCCCGAGGAGAAAACAAAGGCCATCGACGAAGCGCGCCAGGCCATGTATGAAGCGGAAGGATTGAATCAGCCCTTCGTCCTACGCTCCCTGCGCTGGCTGAAGAACGGCCTGACCCTGAACCTTGGCGAGTCGCGTATCTTTGTCAGCCTGCGCTACGGCATCGACAGTAACCTGGTAAAGGATATCATCCTCGACAACCTGCCGCGCACCCTGCTCCTGTTTGCCACAGCAAACATACTTTTATTTGCCGGCAGTGTCTGGGCGGCGCTGGTGGTCACACGCAAGCCCGGTAGCCTGCTGGACAAGGTCTTCATCGCGCTGTCGCCCATTTCGTCCGCCCCATCCTGGTTTTATGGTGTCTTCCTGATCGTGATTTTTGCCGTTCAGTTGCGCTGGCTGCCCTATGGCGGCATGTACGCAACCGACCCAGCTGAGTCACAACGGTATGGTTACACCTTTACCATCCTGCGGCACATGGTATTGCCGGTCAGCGCCATCTTTCTCAGCGCTTTTTTCCAAAGCGTATATTCGTGGCGCACTTTCTTCCTGATCTATTCCCATGACGATTATGTCGAAATGGCCTACGCCCGTGGCCTCCCCAACCGTGTAGTGGAAGGCCAATACCTGCTGCGCCCAGCCCTGCCCAGTTTGCTGACCAGTTTTGCATTCCTGTTGATTAGCAGCTGGTCTGGTTCGGTGCTGCTGGAACTGGTTTTTGACTGGCCCGGCATGGGGCTGGTATTCTTCAACTCTGTCCGTTTGTTTGACACGCCGGTAATCGTCGGCTTTACCATTATTTATGCTTACATGCTGGCGCTCACCGTCCTTTTGTTGGATGTCACCTATGCCCTGGTGGATCCGCGCGTCAAGATTGACCTCACAGGCCAGGCGAGGAACGCCAATTCCAGGGAAGGCTTGCGCACGATCTTGAGAGACCTTATTCGCCCCCGGACTGGATCCAAAAAACTTCAACCCCGTTGGGATATATCGCTTGCCTTGCGAACTGCCAAGGCGAATATGCAGGAATCGCTTCGTAATTACGGCCGGATCTTTCGCGAGATTCTGGGCTACCCTTCCGCTGTGGCAGGACTCTTGATCATTGCGACCCTCATTGTTATTTCGATATACATATCCACCACAATTACTTCGTATGAAGCCATCCGCATCTGGCGCGGACAGGACTATGATTGGTCCGAGCATCCGCAGCTGGTGCCACCCGCGTGGATCAATCTCTTCCGCAAAGATGACCTGCCGGAGACGCTCACCTTTGACAGCCGCGACAAGGCTACAGAAGTCAGGACCCTTGCCAGTGATGCAGATATGACGCGGGTCGAGATGCGCTTCCCCATCGATTATCACTACACCGGCGGTTTTCCGCAGGACCTGATGGTGGTCGCTGAACCGGTGTTCGCATCAAAGCCTTCTTTTATTTCCCTTACATTAATCGCGCCCGATGGCAGCGAGACGCCTTTATCCAGTTTCATTGTTGAAAAAAAGGTTTCGTATTATCTGAGCCAGGACAAGACGATGCAAAGGAAGACAGACTCTCTGCATCCAGAGGCGGTTCTTTTCAGTAATGGGAATCTTGAGAATCCGAAACCGCAAACCGGGCAATATCAGCTGCTGGCACAGATCATTCACTTTGAACCCGATGCGGATATGAAGGTGCGCGTCATCCTGCATGGGCAGGTGTATGGTTGGGCAGGCACGGATCTTCGCCGTCGCGACCTTGGCTTGCCGCTCTTATGGGGCATGCCCATTGCCTTGCTGTTCGGCCTGCTGGCGGTTACTGCTACCACGATCATGACCATGATCATCGCTGCGGTGGGCACCTGGTTTGGGGGCTGGGTGGATGCTCTTGTGCAGCGCCTGACCGAAGTGAACATGATCCTGCCGCTCTTCCCGGTGCTGGTGATGGTGGCCGTGTTCTACTCGCGTAGCATCTGGCTGACGCTCGGCGTCACTATTTTATTGAGCATCTTTGGCAGCGCCATCAAGAACTATCGCGCCATATTTTTACAATTCAAGGAATTGCCGTACATCGAAGCGGCGCAGTCTTATGGCGCAGGCAGCTGGCGTATCATCTTTCGCTACCTTGTGCCGCGCATCCTGCCCACGCTCATTCCGCAAATGGTCATCCTGGTGCCGGGGTACGTCTTTATCGAAACCTCCCTGGCGTTGATGGGTTTGAGCGACCCGAGCCTGCCCACCTGGGGCAAGGTCCTGCGCGATGCCTATGACAGCAATGCGCTCATCAACGGTCACTATCATTGGGTGCTGGAGCCGCTGGCCTTTCTTTTGTTCACAGGCATGGGTTTTGCCCTGCTGGGATTCGCGCTCGACCGCATCTTCAACCCCCGCCTGCGCGAGCAGTAACTACCTGTGGTTTAAGACCTCCGCGATGTGAACCACGCGCTGCGGTTTACCCTGGCGGTGCAGCCCGCCCAGAATGTGCATCAGGCAGCCCGCATCGGTCACCACCAGACTGGGAGCCTGGGTCGCCTCCAGGTTGCTGATCTTTCGCTTCAGCCATTCCGCCGAGAGTTCGGGGTGCTCCGCAGACATTACACCGCCGAAGCCGCAGCATTCATGGGCGTTGGGCAATTCCACCAGAGTCGTCCCGCGGACGTGTTGCAGCAGGAGCCGCGGTTGCCGATCCACTTGAATGCCGCGCAGGGTATGGCAGGATGGGTGATAGGTGAGCATTCCGTCCCACGATGCGCCCACATCCGTCACGCCGAGTCTATCCACCAGGTATTCAGTAAATTCGAACACGCGTTGGTGCAACGCTTCTGCCCGTGGCAGCCAATTTGTATCCCCTTCGAATAGTTCCAAATAATTATGTCTGAATTGATGGGCACAGGATCCCGACGGGGTGATGATGTCTCCGCTAGTCGCTTCGAATACCCGAATGGTATGTTCAGCAATGGCGCGGGCATCCTTCCGCAAGCCGGCGTTAAATTGCGGCTGGCCGCAGCAGGTCTGGTCGGGGGCGAATTCCACGCTCAGGCCGAGGCGTTGCAAAATCTCCACAACGGCCCCTCCAGTTTCCGGGAAGAAAGAATCGGTCAGACAGGTAATGAAAAGCTGCACAGTGGTCATGTTCAAATTATACCCACTTGCCCTTTCAATAAAAAATCCCTTTCGAGGTGAGCTCGAAAGGGATTAATTCCAATACCAGATTACTTCCCGTACCACATACGGCTGAGCAGGTTGTCCTTGAGGATGAACTGGTGATAGAACGCCGCGCCAACATGCAGGGCGATCAGCAGCAGGGCCAGCAGCCAGCCCAATTGGTGGATCGGCCCGAGGAAACCGGCCCGCGAAATCTGGGTAGTTGTTCCCAGCGCGTATCCGATCAGGCCGCGTTTGAAGGCAATCAGCCCGCCCATGCCGAGGATAAAGAAGGCGACCCCATACAAGCCAAGATGGGTGAGTTCACCGATCTTATTGAAGAAAGAGTTTCCGGCGTCTGCCCAGCCGGGTCGTGCGGTGGTGAAACGGACGATGAGTCTTGCGATCATGAGGATCAATAATATCGCGCCCATCTTCATGTGAATGGTCATGGGGGAAGAGCCGCCCCCCTCTTCGGATAAAAACCCGGCGCCGAGCATGAAAATGACAGTGAGCCAGTGCAAGGTGACCAGGGCGGGATGATAGCGTTTGGGTGTGTTCATGATGTGAGTGTTTCTCCTTTATCAGGATACTATAAATTGGCATGATTAACGGATTCTTACAAATCCGTGTTCTTGAAAGTTCCCACATAATTTTCACATAATCTCGTGCCTATGAAAAAAATTCCCCGATTTTTTTCGGGGAATTTTTGGAAAGGGATTATTTTCCCTTACTGGCAGCGAGTCGTTGGGCCACTTTCTGCACAATGGTGGTCACGCCGCTGGCCGGGTTGATGAGGGTGTTGATGGTGATCTCGGCTACGTCAGGCAAAATCTCAGTGACTGTCTTAAGCATGCCTTCCACATCGGATTCGTTGTCTTCGTCGGTCTTTCCTTCGAGAGCTTTAAGCGTTTCGAGAAGTTTGGTCTTTTCATCAGAATCTGGAAGTTGGCCTAACTGCTCGTACAAGCCGGCGAGCAGGTTGGCAGGGATCGCTTCTGCTGCGGGCTCAGCGGGTGCAGTTTCTGCAGCTGGCGTCGCCGCTGGTGCCGATTCAGTAGGGGCTGCCGGTGCGGCGGGGGCGGGGGCGGCGGCGGGAGGTGTGGTCTCTGCAGGTGGAGCAGCGGGTGTTGCAGGCGCGGCTGGGGCCGCTTCCTTATTCGCGGCATGTTCAGCCAGAATGCCTGAACGGGTGACGCCCTCCTCCAAAAATTCTCCGCAGAACCGGCACTTGCGTGCATCAGACTTGATGGTTTCGCCACAGAACGGACATTTGATTTCGCTGCTCATTGCCAACTCCTTGGTACGCATTCTATTTTTTCCAGATTATACTCTTAAGAATTTTTTTGCGCTTTGTTTAAAAAAATTCCCCTGAAAGTGCAATGCTTTCAGGGGAATCGTTTGGGAGCGGTGTGTGGATCAGACTACCAAACTGACCAGCTTGCCCTTGACCACGATGACTTTTTTCGGCGTTTTGCCTTCCAGGTGTTTTTGGACGGACTCGCTGGCCAGTGCCGCAGCCTTGATCTCATCTTCAGTCGCTTCAGCCGGGACTGAGATGCGGTCCCGGACCTTGCCGTTAATCTGTACCGGCAGTTCGACCACATCTTCTTTTGCGGCAGTTTCATCCACTTGCGGCCAGTCTTGCTGGTGGATCGAGTAAGGCCTGCCCAATTGCGACCACAATTCTTCGCTGATATGCGGCGCAACAGGAGCCATCATCTTCAAGTAGATCTCCTGCGCCTCCTTCCACTCATCACTGCCGACTGCGCCCGCTTCGCGCGCCTTGTACATTTCATTCATCAACTCCATCAGTGAAGATACGGTGGTGTTGAACTCGAAGTTCTCGAAGTTGCGCGTTACGCGACGCAGGGTTTGGTGGACCTTGCGGCGTAGATTCCTTTTGGTTTCGTCGGATGCGCTGGCAGCGGAGTTGGAGGCGGCCGGGTCGGTGAACAGGGTCCATGTGCGGCGGATCCAGCGGGCGCTGCCTTCGATGCCTTGTGAGTCCCACGGCGCGCCCATTTCCCAGCGCGCGAAGAACATCAGATAGGCGCGCACCGTGTCTGCGCCGTAACGATCCACCAGGATGTCGGGCGCCACCACGTTACCGCGGCTCTTGGACATTTTCTCGTTATCTTCACCCAATACCATGCCCTGGTTGCGCAGTTGCAGCATGGGTTCATGGCCTTCGGTGATGCCCGCATCGCGCAGCGCTTTGTGGAAAAAGCGCGTGTATAACAGGTGCATGGTCGCGTGTTCGATGCCGCCGGTATAGGTATCGACCGGCATCCAGTAATCGTACTCAGCCGGGTCGAAGGGGCCCTGATCGTATTTCGGTGAGAGATAACGCAGGTGGTACCACGACGAGCACATGAAGGTGTCCATCGTATCGGTCTCGCGCGTGGCGGGGCCGTTGCAGACCGGGCAGGTGGTGTTCTTCCAGGTGGGGTGCAACTTCAGTGGCGACTCGCCCGTGGGTTTCCACTCCACATCTTCAGGCAGTGTCACAGGTAATTGATCGTCGGGCACGGGATTCCAGCCGTGAGTTTCACAGAAGATCATCGGGATGGGCGAACCCCAATAGCGCTGGCGCGAGATCAACCAGTCGCGGTAGCGGTAGTTGACCGATTCCTTGCCGATGCCCTTTTCCTCCAGCCAGTCGAGCGTCTTTGCAATGCTGGGATTTTTACGTCCCTTCTCGGTGTTGACCTTCGTCCCATCCAACATGCCGGAGTGGACCATGCTTCCGGGTCCGATGTAGGCAGCATCGCCAACCACCGCTTCGCTCTGACCTTCGGGCAGAATCACCGGGATAATGGGCAGATCATACTTCCGGGCAAATGAGAAGTCGCGCTCGTCGTGTGCTGGCACAGCCATGATCGCGCCGGTGCCATAGGACATCAAAACATAATCCGCGATCCAGATCGGAATGCGCGCACCGTTGACCGGGTTGATGGCATATCCGCCGGTGAACACGCCGGTCTTCTCCTTATCCACTGCGCCGCGTTGAATATCCGACTGGCGCGCGGCCTGCACTTTATACTCGTTCACAGCGGTTTTGTTCTCGGCGCTGGTGATCTCATCCACCAGCGGATGCTCGGGCGAAAAGACCATGAAGGTCGCACCCCATAGCGTATCCGGCCGGGTGGTGAAGATCTCTACCTTGTGGCTGCCGACTTCCGTCCTGAAAATGACCGAAGCACCTTCGCTGCGGTCGATCCAATTTGTTTGCAGAGTCTTCACGGTTTGCGGCCAGTCGATGCCGTCGAAGTTCAATAATTCATCGGCGTATTGGGTGGCTTTGAAGAACCACTGGTCCAGGTCCTTCTTGATGACCGGCGTGCCGCAACGCTCGCAGTGACGGTCATCGCCCCAGACTTGCTCACGCGCCAGTGTTGTGTTGCAGTTCGGGCAGAAATCCACCGGCGACATTTTGCGATACGCCAGGCCATGTTTGTATAACTGGATGAAGAACCACTCCGTCCACTTGTAGTATTCCGGCTCGCATGAGACGGCTTCGCGCTCCCAGTCGAACATGGCGCCCATCGAGCGCAACTGTTTGCGCATACGGACGATATTCTCGCGCGTCCGCACCATCGGGTGGATTCCGCTTTTGATGGCGGCATTTTCTGCGGGCAGGCCGAACGCATCAAAACCCATCGGGAAGAGCACGTTGTAGCCCTTCATCCGCATATATCTTGCGCGCGCATCCGAGGGCGTCATCGCGTACCAATGACCGATGTGCAAATCGCCGCTGGGGTAGGGCAGCATGGTCAGGGCGTAATGTTTCTTTTTTGTATTGTCGATCACCGAGCGATACAACTGGCCGGCATCCCATTGGGCCTGCCACTTCTGTTCGATGGCCTTGGGATTGTAGGAGATGTCCTTTGCTTCTGGGTTATTATTTTTTGTGTCTGTCATTCTTACCTCATGGTGATAGGGTTCAGATCGGAATATTTTGGTCACAGTTTGGCCGGATGGAGAAGCATCATACACAGCCCGGAAGAAGAGGGCCTTTTTTCCAAAAGATAAAGTTGATGCGAGAATTCATGGCAGCCTCCTTTTTACGTTCCTAAATATAAAACAAAAAAAACCCTTCATCCACATCAGGGACGAAGAGTTCTCTCCGCGGTACCACCCAGATTCGTTTGATATACAAACGCTCTTAGTTCGCTATAACGGGCGACCCGTCGCTGACTACCTGCGGAAATCCGCTTTTACCAGCGCAGCCTCTCTTGCGAGAAAACAGGCGAGTTCGGCTTCTTGAATGGCATTCCCGTTGGATGCCGGTGAAGGGCTCACACCTCACTCTCCCTTCTCGCTGACGGGACGACCTACTACTCCTGTCGTGGCTTTGTGCAGTTCCGCTTCATGCGAAACTGTTGTTGGTTAGGTGGACCCAGGGGGATTCGAACCCCCGACCTTCTCAATGCCATTGAGACGCGCTCCCAACTGCGCTATGGGCCCGGGTGACTTTCTTTTGAACAAGTGGACCTGAGGGGATTCGAACCCCTGGCCTCCTCAGTGCGATTGAGGCGCGCTCCCAACTGCGCTACAGGCCCGTGTTCAAGGCGACGGGTATTCTACCTGAGGCAATTCGGAATGTCAATGAAGTTTTGATTAAAAATCCTTCGGGTTTATGCGATGGCCAGCAGCACGTTGAAGGTGGAGCCCTTGCCTTCACCTTCCGATTCGGCCCAAATTCTTCCGCCTTGCGACTCGATCAATCCCTTGGCGATGCTCAGGCCAATGCCCAGCCCGCTGTAATGCCGCGTGTTGGGTGGCTCGATCTGATAGAACTCTTCAAAGATCTTTTGTAATTTATCAGCTGGGATGCCGATGCCATGGTCCTGGATCCATGCCAGAATATGCTTGTCCTGCCTGGTCAGGCCGATGGAAACCTCGCTGCCTTCCGGGGAAAAACGGATCGCGTTGGTCAGCAAGTTTACAAAGGCCAGCGCGGTTTTTTCTGTATCCACGTTCACGTAGATGGGTTCATCCTGGAAGTGCAGGGTCAGGCTCATATTGCGGCGGGCCGCGGAATATTTGATATCGTCAATGGCGATGTGCATCACATCCTGAATGGAAATGCGCATCGTTCGCATTTCCATCTCGTCAGATTGCAACAGGGTCAGGTTGTTCATCTGGTCGAGCAGGGAGCGCATTTGCGCAGCAGCACCCAGCACCTGCCGGGCATGTTCGGAGGATTGGCCCACAGCGGTCTTCTGCAGGGAGGTGGCATACCCGATGACGATGCCGAGCGGGTTGCGTAATTCCTTGGAGGCCAGCGCCAGGAAGTTCCCTTTGATCTGGTTCGCAATCTTGACTTTCTCCAACGCCTGTTGAGTAGTGCGCAGCATGCGGGCGTTATTGATGGCAATCGCCGCATGCGCCGCCGTGACAGATAAAATGGCTACATCGCTTTCGGTAAAGTTTCCACTCTTCTTGTTGACCGCTTCAAGCACGCCCATTGGGCGGTCCTTGATAGTCATGGGAACACCGAGCAGGGTGCGGGTCTTGAATTGCACATGTTGTGAAACGGGAGCATAGTGACGCGCATCCTGTTCCGCATCGTTCAGGATCAGGAAGTGGTTGGTGCGGAAGATCGTCCCGGCCACACTGCCTTCGATCGGTACCGGGATTTCCGCCAGCTGCGCAGGGTCTGACCCGGTGGCGGCGGCGAAGTAGAGGCGCGGGTTCTTCTCATCGTAAAGCAGGATGGAAGAGGCCTCACATTCCAGCAATTCTGTGGCGGTGGCGGTGATGAGCTGGAGCAGTTCATCGAGGTCGAGCGTTGAGTTCAAGGTGACGCTCAACTCCACGAGGCGGAGGAGGGATTTTTGGCGTCCCTCTAGTTCCTGAAGCTGTCCGGTTTTGGATGGGGTCATATGGATAGTTTACAGTTGTTTTTTAGTAGGCACAAGCCCCAATTGTGACTTGAGTCAGGATTCTGAAAATTACTTTGTTATACCTGTCATTTTTCACTTGACCTTCCCCTGTGACCGTCCTACAATATCAGATGTCTGACAAATAGATTCGATCTCACAAGGAGACATACCATGCCTGATCATTTATTCCGCGGTTCGCTTGAGAAGTTGGATAAAGACGTATACGATCTGACCCAACTCGAAGCGGAGCGTCAATATCGAAAATTGATTCTCATCCCCAGCGAGTCGACGGCGCCGATGGCGGTGCGTGAGGCGTTGATGTCTGCTTTCCAGAACATTTACGCCGAAGGCTATCCCAGTGAAGAGTCGCGCTGGATGAGTGAGGAAGAAATCCTTGACCACCCGATGCGGCTTGCCGATTATCGCCGCAACGGGGATCCGCGCTATTACAAGGGTGTGGAATATGCCGACACCGTGGAAGCGCTCGCCCGCAAACGCGCCGCGCAGGCTTTCGCCGCCAACGGATTTACCGCCGACGATATCTACGTCAACGTGCAGGCACTTTCGGGCGGACCTGCCAATAACGCGGTGTATCAAGCTTTGCTGAACATCGGCGATACCGTAATGGGACTCGACCTGCTGCATGGCGGTCATCTCTCGCACGGATCCCCGGTCAACCGCAGTGGGAAGTGGTTCAAGGCAGTGCATTACGGCGTGGACGCGAACGAGAAACTCGATTACGAAGCCATTCGCCGGCTTGCGCTTGAACATAAACCGAAACTGTTGATTGCTGGTTATTCCTCCTATTCATGGGTGCCCGATTGGAAGAAATTCCGCGCGATCGCCAATGAAGTGGGTGCGTATTTACTGACCGACATCTCTCACATTGGCGGACTCGTTGCGGCGGGCGTGGTGCCTTCGCCGATCGGCATTGCGGATGTGGTCATGTCCACCACGCACAAGAGTCTCGATGGCCCGCGCGGCGCGGTGTTGATGACCACCAAAGCCGAGATTGCCAAAAAGATCGATAAAGCGGTCTTCCCCGGCGAGCAGGGCGGACCGCATGTGAACGTCTTCGCGGGTTTGGCGTTGACCTTCAAACTGGCGCAGACCAAGCAATTCAAACAACTGCAAGCGCAGACCATTAAGAACGCGGTGGCGATGGCAGATCAATTCACCAAGCGCGGACTGCGCGTTCCGTTCGGCGGCACGAACTGCCACATGCTGAACGTGGATTGTTCGTCCATTGTTGGTGAGGATGGCACCAAACTAAGTGGCGATCAGGCGGCTCGTATTCTCGACATCGTCGGTGTCGTGGTCAACCGCAACACCATCCCCGGTGATAAGAGCGCGGCGGCACCTTCGGGCATTCGCCTCGGTACGCCGTGGATCACCCAGCGCGGATTCAACGAGAAGCAATCACGCCAACTCGCAGACATTATTGCAGATGTGCTGTTGGCGTGCGCGCCGCACGCGGTGGACACTGTCCGCAAGGGCAAACAGCGTCGCGCAAAAGTTGACTTCAAGGTGTTCAACGATGCCAGGTTGAAGATCCGCAAGTTGGCGATGGGCTCAGGTATTGACTTCAAACCGACCAAGACCGGTTACCCGCATTTCTATTACATCGACGACAAAGCCACTACCGGCGTGTTTGAACTCAGCGGTTCACGCATTCGCCAGGTGTTGGATTATGTCGCTTCGTCTGACCTCTCGGCTTTGAAGAAGGGCAAGACGCAGGTGACATCCATTGCCACACCAAAGGGGACGATCAAAGGTTTATTGAAGAACGTCGATAACACCACCTATCAATTATCCGTGCCGGTGAAAGATGCTTCGGTTGTGGGAACATGGCTGCGCGATCTTTCGGATGGATACACCTCGTTCCATTTGGATGGCTCGAAAGATTTCAGCACCAGGCGTGTGCCGGGTCCGTTCGCGGTGAGCGAAGTGAAGGCGAAACTCGCTGCTACGAATCCGCCCCTACAGAGTGAGGTCAAGCCCTGGTTTGTAGGCGTCAGTTCAAATGTTAAGGAAGAGGCGCTGCCGCCCTTTGCGTGGAATGAAGTCGAAGGGGAACTCAAGAGGACAGCGTTGAATCAAACGCATCGCGACCTCGGCGGTAGAATGGTCCCCTTTGCAGGCTGGGAAATGCCGGTGGTGTACACATCCATTTTTGAGGAGCATTTGGCGACGCGGCAGGCGGCAGGTTTGTTTGACGTGAGTCACATGGGGGTATATGACGTGCGCGGCGCGGATGCCGCCTCTTTCCTCGACTCGGTCTGTGGCAATGACTGCGGAGGTTTGATGCCGGGTGAGAGTTTGTACACCCACTTCCTCACGCCCGATGCGGATGTGATCGATGATACGCTGGTCTACCGCCGCGGCTTTGATAACTTCCTCGTGGTGGTCAACGCGTCGAACGATGACAAGGACCGTACCTGGTTGGAAAGTGTGCGCGACGGTGCAGTGAAAATTGATAACGCCCGTCCGTGGGCGCGCGCGTACGGCTACAATGCGGAGATCCGCAACTTGCGCGACCCGAAGGCTGGCGATGCCATGCGCGTGGACATTGCGCTGCAAGGGCCGAAGAGCCGCGATACGCTGCTGGCCATGGGCGTGGACGATGCGACCCGCGCGCGCATTATGAAGTTGAAGCGCACGGAGTTATGCGATGCGAACGTGGGCGGCTTTGACCTGATCGTTTCGCGCACGGGTTATACCGGCGAGAAGATGGCCTTCGAGTTGTTCGTCCACCCGGAGAGTGCTGTGGCTTTCTGGAATGGCCTATTGAAAGTCGGTGAACAATTCGGCGTGAAGCCCATTGGCCTGGGCGCGCGTGACTCTTTGCGAACAGAAGCGGGCCTGCCTTTGTATGGTCACGAAATGGGACTGGGCTCCGGTCTCGATACGCCTTCGGCTACTCGACCAGCGATTAGAGACCTCGGCGTTGCCGAAGGTGGATTTGGTTCGTATGTGAAGACCTACAAGCCGTGGTTCATCGGTCGCGAGGCCTTTGTGGCGCGTGAGAAGGAGCGCAAGGGCGCGGTGGTACGTTTTACCTTTGACGAGCAGCGTACCCGCATGGCGCACAATGGCGACCCCGTGGTCAATGCCGATGGAAAGCAGATCGGCTTCGTGACTTCTTGCGCCATTGACAGCGCGCGCTTCATTACCGGTCAAGCCTTCGTGGAGTTGGCGTACGCGAAGGAAGGCACGGTCATCGGCGTCAATCAGGGCGGGAATACGGATCGTCCGGCTGGGTTGGCGAAGGTGGTGAGCAGGTTCGCGAAACTTTAGTAATTGGTAATTTGGGACGGCACCAGAGGGCGCCCTATTGACCCAAGTACTAGTCTTGAAGAAAAAGAAACACTTAGGGCAACCTTAAGTGCCGCCCCTATCGCTTTAGTATTTTGACAGGATTAAGGTGGCATAATTAATCCTGATGTAAGACGGTTTGCATTTATTTTCTTAATGTATGCCTTAAAAATAATAGACCTCTTGCAAAAGTCAGAACGAGTCAAGTTTAAGGTTGTAAATGGCAGCGATCAGGTTGAAACGCAAAGAAAATCTCTTTCTACGATTGCGATACCTCTCACTCAAGATACGAAACACTTTCAACTTGCGAAATATATGCTCAATCACAATCCGTTTTCGTGCCAGACTTCGATTACTCTGTTTCTCTCGCTTTGTCAGCGCGTGGTATTTGGATTTCTTGAAAGGCGTCTGGCTGTTCTTATGAATTTCCGTCAATCCTTGATAGCCAGCATCTGCCAAAATGCGAAGGTGTTCAGCAAACTCACATTCATCGTCTTTAAACAACTGGAAGTCGTGTTTGCTTCCATAACTAAAGGCAGTGACTATGATTTGAGCACTTTTTCGATCCGCCATTACCTGTGCTTTTTGGGTATGATGCTTCTTTTTGCCGCTGTAATGTCGTTTTTGGCTTTTTTTGGACGCTCAATTGGTTGTTCGCTGACATCCACCAGCACTACCTCGAACACCGTGTCACTGGCTTGGAGTACCTGCTTGCCAGACAAACGAAACTTTTTTGAACGAACTAAGACATCCTCTACCTTGCGAATGGTGCGGCAAACGGTGGCTTCACTGACGCCATAGGATTGGGCAATATGAAATTCTGTTCGATATTCTCGCCAGTACATCATGGTCATCAGCAGTTGATCGGCTCGGCTTAGTTTTGAGGGTCTCCCAAAGTCTCTCAATCCCTTCTTGATGACCGCCAGCATCTGCTCGAAGGTTTCGCGCTGGACACCAGTTAGCCGTTTGAAGTCACTATCTTTTAGATGTTCGATTGTTCTGTAGTTCATGTGCCTATTATGGCACACTTATGCAAGAGGTCTAGTTATAAATCTAAATTTTAGGTAGAAAATATTCCCATAAACTAAGAGGAAAAAAATGCGACAAATTCCCACAGAATATATAATTGACTTATACATCAGCGAGTACGACAAATTAAAACAAGAGCAAATTCATCGAATTAGCCTTCGGGACAACCTTATATATGCAAGTTTAATAGCAATTGTAAGCGTGATAGCAACAGTAAAAGATGATTTTAATAAAAACCCAATTCTTTTAGTTCTTCCAATAGTTTGTGTGTCTTTGGGGTGGACTTATTTTGTTAATGACGAAAAAATTTCCGCTATAGGTAAATATATCCGCGAAGTTTTTAGCCCCGAAGTTATAAAATCACTTAATATAAAAAAATCCAATCACTTTAAATGGGAGAATGAACATCGGTTGGGCAGCCGTAGGTTTATCTTTAAACTATTCCAAGTCATAGTTAATGAGCTTGTTTTTGTTATGCCAGGTCTTGTTTCTGTTGTGATATATACACTAACATTGCCTGCTGGTCTGTCAGTTAATAAATGGATTGCAATAATTGAAGGATTATTATTGACTGTATTAGGGATGCTTATTTTATCTTATGCAGATTACACTAGATGAATCTCTTTATTAAAGATGGTTGGCTTACTAAATGAAGGCTATTTGCAGTTAATGATTTGTTGCTTTATTATATTAATTTTTGATTAAAGCCTTAGGTGTGAGTATAGTACAAAACAAAAACTTTTTAGGAGGTTCAAAAATGAAATTTTTTAGTAGGTTTTCTAAAAAAAATAATAAACAAATTTTTCCTAAGGCTGAAGAAGTTGTTCACCCCCTAAATGTGGAAAATAATAAAATTGATGAGCCTTCAATTGCTGGAAGTGAACCAATATTAGAAATAAGAGAAGCAGAAGCAATGAGCGAAATTCCTTCCATTATAAAAGATTCTAAATACGAAAAGAAGATTCTTCGCCGCCAAATTTTTAACGACTTTAAGATCTTATCGAATAAGGGTGAAAAATGCTCAACAGAAGATGTTGTAGAGTTTATTGCTAAGTATTATTCTGTGCTCTCTTTACTTAAAGAATCTATAGAGCCTTACAAGCATTATGATGATTTACCATCGACTCTTACTTGGAAATATTTAAATGAATACTCTGGCCAGGACTTGGATCGCTTGGTTGTAGAGCAACAGATAAAAGCGGAGAGGGTTTTGTGGCTTGAAAAGAAGATTCCTAATCCTATTGTGCTATATATAGAGTGCTCTGATCAAGGCCCAGAATTAGTTTCAGATATTCAACCTATGATTCGTAAATCAATTGAGCAGGTTTTTGACAGTTCCAAAACAGAGTTTGAAATTACTGGTGTTCCAATGATCAGGAATCTTGGAGAATATCAAATAACCTTGGTGTTTTCGCAAGGAGAAAAGTTAGCACGGCAAATAAAACTGCTTCCAATGCTTGATAATTTTACCCTAGAAGATTACCCAGACCTGATTGGCGTGTTACCTATGCCTTTTGATAGGAATGTTCATATATTCGACGCGTTAAACCCAATACTTGTGCAATCTCAACAATCTGATTTTTCAGAATATTTTGTGCTTCTGTCTTCTATACTGAAAACAATTTACGAAACAGGCTATTGGAAGACTACATGGGCGCAAGATCTTTTTACTGAATGGAAAGGCCAACGCGAGTTATATAAAAACGGTGGAATTGGTAGCTCTTCTGCAGAAATTGTACTTAATAAAATTTTAGAGCCCCCTCAGGTTTACGGAAATAAGCCGACAATAATCTCTGAGAATTTTAGAAGAGTTAGGTCAGCATTGATTTCAGTCAAGGGGAGCATCGCTCAAGCAAAGACAAGTATAGACTCGCCGAAATCTTATACGTCCGTGATTCAAAACCTGAGAGCACTTCAAGGTAAAAAATCGATAGAACTATCTGAATATTTATTGAGTTGGTGTAAAGATAATACGATATGGGGTAAAGAGATTACTCTTCGTGTTTGCGCAATACTTTATTGTTACTATAGCGCCAAACATCAATATAATATTAAGCCCGCAGAATCACGGCCTTATCTGTACTCGTTTTTTCACCTGTTCAATCAACTGCCAAATGAAATACAAAAAGATTTTTCCTCGTATTATTATGAGAGTCTCTATATATATTTTAATTGTTATAACATTTATATTAAGCCAGAAGTTGTTGCATCTTCGCAGGAAGTATTTTATACAAGCTTGTATGGAGGCATTCTCAAAAGCAAACAGCTTGTTGAGCTGGGTAATGCTTTAACTACTCTTGCAATAGTGTCGCCTACTTGGGTGTATGATCTTATGAATAGGGTAAAAACAGGACCAGTTCATAAGCAAAAACTTTCCATAATAATCAACGCTTTATCAGATTCGCGAGTTTTTAGGGTAGAACCCTTGCAATGTTTAATTCTCCTTTCGAAAATAAACCCTAAAATTATATCAACAACGATTGGTCGCCAAAGCCTGTCTAATATTCGTCCTGAAGAGAGAAGATTAATAGTTGTTTCATTAATAAGATTTTTAAGTTCCAACTCAAGTCTTCTTGATAGTGTGTTTTCTGAGTTTTCCTCAAACTCAACACCAGATACCTCAATTACGCTAGCTTTTTCTTGTTTGGTTGAGCCATATTTTTTGAATGATCCTAAAAAAGAGAGTACCTTAAAAGCAGCAGTTGTTGCTAAAGTTTTGGGGTTGCCAGATGATAACCGTACTATGGCATATTTTATTGCTCAATCATCCGAATTAACCAACTTGTTTGATAAGTTTTCTCGTAGTACTGACGCTAATATTAAGGGTGGGTATGGCTACAATATTCTTAATAAGATACATTCTTTTAGGCGCTATATGGTTGACAACACGCGTGGGTCTTTCAAGGAAATAGTTCTTCGTTTTTTTCGCAGCGTAGAAGCGCACTTAACAATTGAGCAGTCAAAGCTTATTTTTGATCCTACTATTGAAATAGTACTATTGCATGATAGAACATTTTATTCAAGTAGTAATACAAGGTTAGTCTTTGAAGTTCGCAATATTGGCGAAGGTATTGCTGATAGTGTTGAACTTGATCTTATACCGGTTGATGGGAAATACAACGTTGAGGAAGCCTTTAGATCTCAAAAAATTGAGAATTTATCAAATAAAACGATTATACAAAAAGAAGTTTTTTTGCAACCTTTGGTCTCAGCTAATCAGAGCATTGATATTGATATAATTTTGAAGTATCATACATTAAAGGGTGAAACAAAAATTGCTGAGCTCCCAGTAGATAATAGGACTGTATGGTTGTATGAAGAATCAGAATTCAAGAGAGTTGAATCGCCTTATAGTATAAGCGCTCCCGCAACAACGTGGTTTTTTGGAAGACAAGACCTGTTGCGAGGTATGATTGATAATTTAAAAGGTGGCTCAAATACTGCTGGGCATAGTACGTCAATGATTATATATGGATTAAGACGAGCCGGCAAAACGTCAGTGGTCAAACGATTTATTGAAAACACCTTAGTTACTTATAATTTGGATAAGATTTATATACCTATTTACATTGATCTTCTTAGAGCGGCAGAGAAAACTGAAAACACACGGGAATTTTTGATTCTTATACTTGAGGCAATTTATATAGCAGTAGAAAAAATTATTATCCCAAAAATGCCTTTTGATAGAAATGAGATTAGAATTAATGTAGAACAAAGTCCCTATAATGCTTTTTCTGATCTTGTTTCTAGGTTGCTCGATAATATTCCTAACAATCGCATCTTAATGGTTCTTGATGAGTTTTCTATACTCCAATCCAAACTAGGTGAGAGTAATAATCAGAATAAAATTGAACCTTATGTTTTTAGTTTTTTAAGTAACACAATCCAAAATGCCACCCAGCTGACATTCTTTTTTACAGGTACTTACAGTTTAATGGAAATGATGAGAGATCAGGCATTTGATTTAGCTAAAATTTGCACGCCGCGGTTGATAAGTTTTTTGGATGACGACTCTGCTCAAAGACTAGTAACTGAGCCGGTAGAGTATAAGAAAGATAATAACCGAGGTTATCTTGAATATCATCCAAGGGCGGTAAATAGAATTGTGACTGTTACTAATAAACACCCCTATCTAATACAATATTTGTGTATGTTGTTGATTGAGAGAATGAATGAGACCGTAAAACAATCTAGAGTTAATCTTAGTGATGTCAATAAAGTAATTACAGATGTGATTTCGAAGCCGGCATATGAAATGCCAATGTTGACTTTGTGGAACGAATTCGGTTTGTCGCAGCATAAAGTGCTTTCTGCAATAGCATCTCTTGCTATGCCTAATAGTGAGCTTCAAGAACAGGCTTCTTTCCAACAGATTTCGATAGTTCAGGATGGTATATCAATTCAGGAAATAGTAGAGTATTTGGAAGGTAATAGAATAAAGATGAGTTTTGAAGAGGCTATCTCTGTGTGTAAGAGTTTGACGGATGCTGAGATGCTGGAGCGAGCTGCTGTTTCTGGGGATGTCGAAACATATCGAATTGCTATTCCTTTGTACGAAGCTTGGTTGAAAAGAAACAAATCTATTCAATCCTTTCATAAGGAATAATAACAGGCAAATATTATGAGGTTGATAAATCCATTTTCGAATATAGACCCAATAACTAATCCATCTAATTTCTTTGGCCGTAACATAATTGTTGAAGGTGTTTTGAATAGCGTATTGTCCCTGCCGTCGCAAAGTGTATCAATAGTTGGGCAGCGAAAAATAGGTAAAACTTCTCTACTAAAATGTTTATTTTCTGATAATTTCCTGCTGCTTCATAACAGAGAGGAATATATTAATAAAATACAAGTGGTTTACATTGACTGCGAACAGTATGCAGCCAAAATTAATGGCGGTAATGATTTTTATTCTATGTTGATTACTGAGACCAATAACCAGCAGGTTCTTGGAGGAATTAAACTCTTCCACAGCCTTCCCGCTAAAGAGAATTGGAAATATATTATTAATCAAATTAATTCTAAAGGTAAACAGCTCATAGTGATTTTTGATAATTTTGAGTTTTGTTTTCAGCAGAGAGTTTTAATTGAGCAAAATATTTTTGGGGATTTGCATAATGCTGAATTTACATGGATTACCTGTACAATTAATTATTTACATAGTTTGCATGAAGAGGTTTTGTCAAATCTTCAACTGGATGAGCGTACGAGAAATTCTCTCTCGAATTTTGTTTATGAGGCGCGACCTTATGTTTTAGATTTGTTAAGCGATGCAGAAGCGCAAGAAATGATATCTAATATTTCCTCTGATTTATCTGATAAAGATATTCAATTGATTAAAAGCTGTGGCGGAAATTTTCCATATTTTATTCGGCGAGCATTCTTTCACCTTTATAATGCAAAAGAGGCAGGAGTAATAAATGAAGATTTAGTTAGGAGGTCTTTTTCACAAGAGGTTCGCCCTTTGTGGGAAAGATTTTGGAAGCATTTAAGCAAATCGCAACAATTAATACTTTCCAGTATAGTAAAGAATAAATTAGTGGAAAGCAATTATGATGTAGTAAGGTTAATAGATTTATCATTGACTTTTGAGATGGGCGCTGGAAAATATAAAGTTTTTTCCGAGGAATTTAAGAAATTTATTGCGGAAAAAAACCCTGTTAAGCATCTGGCGCAGAAACCAAAGGAATTGAGCCGTAAAGGTCACCCCAAAAGAAAACCGAGTAAACTTGCAGATATTTTAATTGTTACTACTACCAAAGTGGAGACAAAATCTGTTCTTCAATTCCGTAAAAACTATAAGAGGAAAATTATTGGGAGAAAGACGTACTATGATTTAGGTTTGATTAAAGGTAAAAAAGTATACTTAACAAGAACAGATATGGGCTCGGGCGTTTCCGGTGGATCGCAAAATACTATAAGAAACTCGCTTGAGATTTTGTCTCCCTCTGCGATTATTATGGTAGGAATAGCTTTCGGTCTCCGAAGAGACAAACACTCTATAGGTGATATTTTAGTTTCGCAGATGTTAATGCCCTATGAGGCTCAAAGAATAGGCAGAAATAAAATTGTGCCTAGAGGTGAGCGTGTCGCAGCATCCTTGGATCTTTTAGACAAGTTTAAAGATGCGGAACTTAATGGATGGAGAGGAGCACCTGTAAGATTTGGCCTATTTCTTTCCGGCGAAAAATTAGTTGACAATAAAAGTTTTAAAAATAAGTTACTCGAAATTGAAAGTGAAGCAATTGGCGGAGAGATGGAGGGCGGAGGGTTGTATTCAGCTATTCGAGATTTAGGGGACTTCAAAGGCAGAACTTGTAGCTGGATCATAGTAAAATCAATTTGTGACTGGGCGGATGGTAAAAAAGGCTCGAAAATTGGGGAAATAGATGAATCGAAACGGCAAGAAATCGCAGCTAGTAATGCAACAAGATTTGTTTTTCATGCCCTTAAGCAAGGAGGCATTGGCGATTAGGAGAATTCAATGAACACAAAACTACTCATGACCTTTTCCGGCCTGCTGCTCGGGGCGGCAGGGATATTCGCCCTGTTCCTGCCGGATGTACTACTGTCCGCACAGGGAGTGGAACGGACAGAGGCAATGCCCATGTTGGTGCAGTTGATGGGCGCGTTATATTTTGGTTTTGCGATCATGAACTGGACGGTGAAAGATAGTGCCATCGGCGGAATCTATTCGCGACCGGTATCGCTGGCGAATTTCAGCCACTTCTTTTCAGGAGCGTTATTGTTGGCGAAGAATTTGTTCGATGAGATTCGTCCATTAATGTTAATTGCGACTCTGGTTTATATTGTTTTCGCAGCATGTTTTTACTGGTTGGTGTTTCGAGCAACAGGGTTGAAACCCACTTCTTAATAATAACAATCGCTAAGTTCGCTGAATCTTAACCTGATGAGCGCCATGATCGGCATGTCCGCTGGACCTCTCCCTGATTGGCGTAATAATCAAGTCTGTCCGTTTGCCCCTCTCTGAAGGAGAGGGTATTTTTTGACTTCTGTTCGGCGGATGGGCGCTGGGTTTTCAGGTCAGTACTTTGGCTGATGGTTTGAAATCCCCGCCCTCAGCCCCCAGAATGGGGGGTGGGAGTGCAGGGGGTGTTCGGGTATAGTGTGATTCAAATCCCAGGAAAGTTCAGGTGCGCCTTCCATGAAAATTGTGATTGCTGTGAGCGTATTTTTGGTCAGCATGTTCTGCGGGCTGGTGATCGTTTCCAACGGCCTGCTGGCGGGTAGATATGAGGAACTGTTCCCCTATACCGCCGGAACCGTCTGCGACGCAGGCGAAGAGTTGTCCCTTGAAAAATCCACAAGCACCACCGGCGGCACGGTGGTCATTGACGGGAATACATATGATGCCGGGTTCACCGAGAACACACTGTATTGCGTCAACCAGGCCACAGGCGGCAAGCGCGACGTGACCGATCAAACCTATGACGAAGTCCTAAAACTTCAGGCACGTATCGGCTGGTGGGTTGCGATCGGCCTTTTCCTGGCGATCATGCTTCCAATCCTGCTCTTCTGGTCAGCCATCCTCAAGCGCTTCGACCGCCTGATTGGGTATAAACCGCCGCAATAGATTTGGATTCACAGCAGCCTGCGCGGGAGACACTCTCATGTAATACTCGAAGAAATCCGTTTACCCTTCTATCCTTTGGAGGGATACCTTTGTTTTAATTATCGTTTCACCCGTGGGGTAAAATAACGGGCAGGATCGTCAGAGCATCAACCCGTAAACTGGAGACTGCCATGCTTGAATACGTCAATCTTGATCTGGCTTTAGCACAGGAGGAATACAAGAAGCGACTGCGACCCTTGCAGCAGCGACTCTACGAACTGGAGCATGCGGTCTTCGACGCAAAAGTTCCGGTCATCATTGTTTTCGAAGGCTGGGCCGCCACCGGCAAGGGACGCCTGATCAGCCTGCTGGCAGAACGGCTAGACCCGCGCGGCTTTCGCGTCGTCCCCATCACCCCGCCGCGTACCGCCGAAACGCGCTACCCGTGGATGTGGCGCTTCTGGCAGAAGATCCCCGCCCGTGGACAAATGGTCGCATTCGATACCTCCTGGTATCGCCGCGTCTTGATCGACCGCCTGAACAAGACCATCAAAAAAGAAGAACTGCGCGCCGCTTATCAGGATATTGCAGAGTTTGAAGAAATGCTCAGCGCCGACGGGACCGTCATCCTGAAGTTCTGGCTGCACATCAGCGAGGCGGATCAAAAGAAGCGCATCAAAAAACTGGGCAAAGACAAACTGACCGCCTGGCAGGTCAGCGAAGAAGACCTGCTCCAAAACAAACGCTACGAAAAATATACCGTCTTCGTCGAAGATATGATCGCGCGCACCGATTCTCCGCACGCCCCCTGGACCATTGTCGAAGCCACCGACCGCTATCACATGCGCATCAAAGTCTTTGAGACCATCATCGCCTCGCTTGAGGCCCGTCTGGGCCTGCCTGCCTCACAGGGGACCAGGCCTAAACGTCCGCGGGCCGCAAAAGAACTGAAAGGAGCCGTCAATGCTTGAGCGACTTGACCTTACCCAGACCCTTGCGCGCGAGGAATACGACAAACAACTCAAAGTCTTGCAGGCTGAAGTGCATGAGCTTGCGTTTCAAGTCTATGCCCAAAAACGACCGGTGGCGATCGTCTATGAAGGCATGGATGCTTCGGGCAAAGGCGGCACGATCAAACGCCTGACCGAGCGCGTCGACCCACGCGGATACGTGGTCTGGCCCATTGCAGCACCCTCGGGCGAAGACAAAGAGCGGCATTACCTGTATCGCTTCTGGCGGCGCCTGCCCGAGCAGGGACAGATCGCCATCTTTGACCGCTCCTGGTATGGGCGCGTCCTGGTCGAACGCCTCGAAGGCTACTGCACCGAAGCGGATTGGCGCCGAGCCTATGGCGAGATCAACCAGTTCGAGCGCCAACTCACCGACTATGGCACCATCGTCTTCAAATTCTGGATGCACATCAGCAAACAGGAACAGTTGCGCCGTTTCAAGGAACGCACGCGCACCAATTACAAAGCCTGGAAGATCACAGATGAAGATTGGCGCAACCGCGGCAAGTGGGAGGATTACATTATCGCCGCCGAAGAAATGTTGTTGAAAACCAGCACCCCCGACTCTCCCTGGACGCTGGTGGAAGCCAACGATAAATACTTTGCGCGCATCAAGTCTTTGCGCACCGTCGCCGAAAAATTGCGGCAGTCCTTGAAGTAAAAATGGGATAAGCGTAATAATCGAAAATAAAGTTCAGCCCTCTCCGAGTGGAGGGGGCGTTTTTATCTGGTTGAATTTGCGACTACGCTGTGTATAATTTTATATCTTCCCGCCTGTTACTTTAGAGGAGAGCCAGGTCATGCCTAAAAAACTTTCGCGCCCGGGTAGCCAGAAGAAAAAGATGGAACCGACCATTGTTGTTGCCCTGATCGCCCTGACAGGGACCCTTGTCACCGGCTTACTGAACAGCTCGCTCCTTCTGGAATGGCTGAAGCACAGACCTCAATCAGAAGAGACCGCTCCCTCTTCATCCCCTTTCCCCTCAAACCCGGCAGCCCCCGACTCCGCCTCAACTTCTTCTGAGGGCGATCAGACCTGCCTTGTAGACTATTTTGCCGATGTGGATGCCTCAAAGCAGACCAGCATTGAGGTGGGCGTCACCGCACAAGATGTTGAATTCCCCAGCCGCGATCTGGACACACAGGGACCGGTCGGTCCGTTTGGCATCAGGCTGACCCAGAATGGCCGTACGATTGGCGCCCTTCACTTTCTATTCTTTGCAGAGAGCGAATTGTTCAAATTGACTTCGGTGGTCGACGCGGATTGTCAACTTCTTGCAGATTATTCCAATGTGCATGGCGGCGATCAGAATGCCATTGAAAATTCAGGCTGGCTTAACCTTCCTCTGCAGGAAGGAACCTTTACCTTGAATTTTCAACGCTGGGGCGTGAACAAATTTCGTTTCAACTTCCAACAGGCCAAATAGCAGGCGCGGTCACGGCAGCGCTTCGGTCAGCGGCGCCATCCAGCGTTCATTGAAGGTATCGATCATCGCCGTCCGCGGGTCTTGGGGATCGTAGATCACAGCCATGGGCTGCCCCACCCAATCCATGTCGGCGGCGGGATAGTACGCCAGGCTGGTGGTGTGATACGTCCCGCCATCTGCTTCGAATTCCACCGTCAATTTGTAGTTGAAAAGTTCAAGGGCCGGGTTGCCGCGTCGGATGGCCTCTGTCTCACTGACGATGCCTGTTGTGGCTGCGCCGCTGAATTGCAGGCGCAGCGAGGTTAGCAGGGGTTTGAATCCGTTCGGGTCGAATAGAAAGATAAAACTCACCAGGCACGAAAAGACCAACGCCAGTACGATGATCGAGGTCTGTTGGCTGTTTCGTTTTCTTGCAGGCCCGCCGGGGCTGTTCTCTATCTGCATGTCTCTTCTCCTTCAAAATAAAAACCCCGCTTCATGCCGGAGGATGTTTATGGAATAGTCCCTTTGGGGGTTGGTTGGAAACTTATGTCTGCCTGAAAATCTTGCATATTCAATTCAGGAGAACCCCATGACAGGTCAACTCACACCGCCAACCGTATGCCGCAATTGCGGCGGATCCATGCAAGCCGGAGCCCTGCGCACAACCCGTGAAAATTACACCATCATCGAACGATACCCCTTCGAGCAGATCAGCACTGGCGAATTATGGTATGCCCTTGAGCAAAAAGAGGATGGCAGGTTCCTCATGCTCACCCCGCCCGGCGGTCCGCTCATGGTCTTGCACTACCGCTGTTCCAATTGCGGCTATCTCGAATCGTATGCGCGCGGGACATACCCCGCGTAAAAATATTTAATTCCATGGAGAAGATAATGACAGGTCAATTCACACCCACAACGGTTTGTCCAAAATGTTCTGGCGCTATGGAAGCCGGTCTCGAATTCGAACAGGGTCTCAACCAACTCGGCGATGATTATGTGATCGAAGAGAAGGAAGTGGTCCGGGTTTACTGGCAAAAGACCGAAAAGGCCAAAGGCAAATTCTTTGGCAGCGAGTATGAAGGCCTGCGTCGTGTCGGCGCGCGTTTGCCGGTGGTCACTTACCGCTGCTCCAATTGTGGTTATCTCGAATCCTATGCCTAGGTCTTTCGGTAAAATATTTTTAGTCCCCGGGCTGCTCTTAATTACCGCTGCAATTCTATTGCCGGTGCTGCGGGGAACGCCTGTTGGCCTGGCCGTTGCGATCGCCGTACCAGGGATCGTATTGATCGTACTGGGATGGGCCTTCGGGCGCGTTCAAACCACGCTGCATCCTGTTCCTGAGATTCTCCAGACTTTATATTCCATCGATCGCAAAATGCGTGCCACAGTCAGGCGGCGTACCGATGGCCATTATCAGGTCGAATACTGGGCGTTAACCTATAGTCACGCCGAGCATGGCCTCGAACCTCAGTACATCCGGTCGGGAGGCTCCAGCGTTGCAGACTCTCTTGCCGGTGCGGTAGACCTCGCCTCCGAGCACCTTCGCACAGGCGGGTAATTCTTCAGCGCCTTAGCCCGCCAACCCTGATGCGGATATTTATACAAATTAACCTTATAAATAGGAGCGACGAATGAAACTACTTCGAACATCGATTTTTATCTTTGGCATGGTCATGCTGGCCATGGCATTTGGCTTTATTTTTCGCATCCCCCTTGTCCTTCGCGCCTGGCCCTGGGAGGATGGACGCTACTCTTACTTGTTCATTGGTTCCATTCTGGCGGCGGTAAGTGTGGCCGCCTTATGGATTGGGGTGTCGGGAGAGTTTGGCGCCCTGCCTGCGGGGGCGCTTAATGTGTTTGTGATCTCGATTGCCACCTCTGTATACTTTTTTCAACTGGCGGCACAGGGCCGCGCCGCCACGATGCCTTATGGCATGTTCGCCGCCTTGGTAGCGGTGGCCAGTTTGGCTGCTTTTTTCTGGAGTATGCGCATTCCGTTGAACGATTCCCGCCCCATGCCAAAACCGGTCAGGGTTTCGTTTTGGATTTTCATCGTTTCCCTCTTTCTCGCGGGCGGGGCTTTAATTCTGCAAGCTCCCATTTTCCCCTGGGCGTTGAAGCCTGAAACCTCTGTGATCTTTGGCTGCATCTTCCTTGGCGACGCCTTCTACTTTCTCTATGGCGTGTTCCGCCCGCGCTGGTACCATGCCCTTGGACAATTGCTCAGTTTCCTCGCCTATGACCTGGTGCTTATTGTTCCCTTCGTCGGCCTGCTTGGCAGCGTGGAACCGGGGCGTATGCTCAACCTCGCGGTTTACACGGCGGTTCTGGTCTACAGCGGCGGGCTGGCGATCTACTATTTGTTCATGGCTCCCGGTACCCGTCTCAAGGTTTCCTGACCAAATCAAAAAGAGACTTGCTCTGCGCAGGTCTCTTTTTGAAAAAGAAGGACTCATACTCGTGAAAGACTGCTGTTGACTTTGCTGAATACATTTCCAATGATGGGGCCCAGAATCATGAGCGCAGCAATAACAACAATGGCAACTAATACGAGGATCAAGGCGTATTCAACTAATCCCTGGCCTTTCTCTTTTGGTGAGAAGAGCATTACATTCACCTCCTTTCATTATGAAAATGATGGTCGAAAATATATTGAAATTATATATGAAAGACAGGGCATTCGGAAGGAAGAATAATTACAATAGTGTTAACCCGGCAAAATAATAGGGCAGCCAGTGCAGCGGCCTAGATTTTCCCGCCCAGTTCCTTTTTATAAAAACGATAGCGTTTATATATCCCGGCCCCCATGTGATGAGCCAGGTCCCAGGTGTCGGGGTTATCCTCGCCGGTCAGGGAGAGGTCGGCCCATTGGTATCCTTTGGCGATGGCGCGTCTGGTCATTTCGGAAAATAAAAGGATGGCTGCGCCGGTATCCCAATATTCCGGCAGCACCGCTATACTTTTGATCGAAAGGCATTTGGGCTTCAGGTTTTTGTACCGTAGCGCGCGCAGATAATCCCAGGGATATCTCAAGCCGTTGAGATGGATCAGGATCTCGTTAAAGTTCTGGATGGCGGGAAACCAACCGACCGCCTTGCCGTCATCTTCTGCAAAGAGGATCAACTCCGGGTCAGCCATCTCTTTGAGTGGCAGCAGCATCCCTTCGATGGCTGCGCGGGTATAAGGCACAAAACCAGGTAGGTGTTCCAGCGCGCGATTCTGCAGGGTATGAATGCGCCCGATCTCGCCTTCGATATCGTGCATGTCCACCGCGCGGACGGTGAAGCGCCTGCGTTCGCGCACGCGCTCGGCGAGGCGGTGCAGGCGCAGGATTCTGGCATCGCTCGGGTTCAAGTCGCAGGCGTATGCGAGACCATCGTCGTGGCGTTTCTCAAACCCGAAGCGCTGAAAAAACTCCCCGTAGTATGAAGCGTTATGTCCGCATAAGATCACTGGCGGCCGATCCCAGCCTTCGATAAGAATCCCGCGCCCATTTTCACGGTCAAGGTTATAGGTGCCGCACAGCATGGTTAGCGCATGTTCTTGCGCCCAAACCTCGGCTTGATGGAACAGCGCCTCTGCCACTGCATACTCTTGGATGCATTCGAAGAATCCCAGCGAGCATTCGCCCGCTTCCCCGCCGATTTCATGAGAACAACAGATCGTGCCGACCGGCTCGTTGTTTTTCCAGGCGATGAAGAAATCGGCATAGCCGCTCTTGAAGAACATGCCCTGCGACAGGTCCGCTTCTTTTCTGCGCTCAGAAAGGATCGGCGGTACCCAAAGCGGATCCCCCCGATAGATCTTCCACGGAAAGGTCAGGAAGATTTCCTTCTCGCGTTTGTTCGCCACCCTGCGGACTTCGATCATTTGGCCGCCTCCAGGCGGGCCTTGCGCCGCTCTTCGAGTTCTCGTGAGATCTGCTGGAAGTTCTCGCGCCCCAACGGATAAAGAAGTGTGAACAAGATGCCCAGTGAAATGGTGATCGCAGGCAGCGGCCCGGCCACAAAACGGATGCCCGCGATGGCGCTCTCTGGCTGTGCGGCGCTGTTGGCAACATAGCCTGTATTTTGCAGCACCAGCAATGCCGCCGGTACCGCAATGGACGAAGCGATCTTCTGTGCCAGTGTGATCAGGCTGTAGAACATGCCCTCCTGCCGTTCCCCTGTTTTCCACTCGCCGTATTCGATCGCATCCGGCAGGATGGCCCACGGCATGACATGCATGGCCGAGACACCGATGCCCGCCAGCACGCACAGCACCATGATGAAGGTCAGCCCGGTCTGCGGCGTCAGCGCGGAGAGGATCAGCAGCACCACCGCCAGGAACGAAATGCCGCTGATGTAGGCCCAGCGTTTATTAAGCCGCCGCGAGATCCATTCCCACAACGGCAGGGCGATCATGGCCACCACGAAGATGGTCGCCATGATCATGTCGCTCTGCGCCTCGCGGTTGACGACATACTTCACATAATACAACAAGATCACCTGAATGATGCTCATGGTGACGCCGTTGAAGAGGAACATGGTCAGCCCGAAGACGAACGGCTTGTTCTGCCAGGTGGCCCTGACCGACTCCTTCACGCTCAAAGTCGGTTCGTGGTTCATGAATTCCGGCCGCTCGCGTGTGAACAGGAAGACCAGAAAGAGCGGAAGCGCCGAGATCACTCCAAACATCGTGCCCATCATCAGCACCCGGTTCGCATGATCAGGGCGGAAGCCATCCACCACCCATAGCGGCAGGATGAAGGCGATCAGGCTTCCCAATATTGAGAAGAACATGCGCGTGGAGGTCAGGCCGGTGCGCTCGTCATAGTCACTGCTGAGTTCGGGAGTTAATGCAAAGTACGGCATATACACAAAAGTCGCGGCTGTGTCATACAATGCAAAAGCGATGGAGTAGTAAATTCCCAGCGCCAGGGCTCCATCCAGCGGCGGTTTCCACCACAGCAGGATGTAGGCGGCGGCAAAGGGCAGCGCCCCGAACAATAAAAAAGGCCGCCGCCGCCCCCAGCGCGAGCGCGTGCGGTCGGAGATATACCCGACGATGGGGTCGTTCACATAATCCCAGGTGCTGCCGACAAAGATGGCGATGGCGGCAACATACGGCTGCACGCCGACCACATCTGTCAGGAAGAGCGCAAAGTACACGCTCAGAATGGTATTCGTCAGGCTGAAGCCCAGGTCGCCCGAACCGTAGATCCACTTGATACGCCGTGATAATTTCTCGGTCATGCGCTGCCTCCGGTGGAATTTCCTGCTGAAGACTTAAACCCGAAGTGTCGCAATTGGGGGCGCGCCGGTTTTGACTTTGATACAATGACGCTTCGGTTTATCGCTTCGCATCTTATTCGTATCGAATTGGAATCTTCCCGTTGAGTTCTTCCCTCCTCTTCATCTTCATCACTGTATTTGTAGACCTGCTCGGTTACGGCATCATGCTGCCCTTGCTGCCGTTCTACGTGCAGGCGCATGCCTTAACGGGTGGTGCAGCCATCGCTGGCATGTTGAGTTCGCTCTATGCGGGCACACAGTTGTTTGTCGGCCCCATCCTCGGCGCGCTTTCAGATCGTTACGGACGCAGACCTGTGCTGCTCGTTTGCCTGCTGGGCACGTCGCTGGGGTATCTCATGCTTGGGCTGGCAGATTCGCTGCCACTGATCTTTCTGGCGGTCTTCATTGATGGGCTGACCGGTGCGAACCTCACCACCGCCTATGCCTACATCGCCGACTCGACCACCTCTGAAAATCGCGCGCGCGGCATGGGCATGGTCGGTGCTGCCTTTGGGTTGGGGATGATGGCGGGCCCTGCCTTGGGCGGCTTGCTCAGCCGCTACGGATTATCTGTCCCTGCTTTTACGGCTTCTGCCATTGCGCTGGGCAATGTGCTTTTTGGTTTTTTTGTTTTGCCCGAGTCGCTTCCGCTGGAACGGCGAGAGATAAAACCTGTTTCTCAAATATTCAATTGGGTGGGGCAGTTCAAGGAATTGTTTCAGCGTGCAACCATTCAAAAATTATTGATCGCCATGTTCCTGCTCAACCTTGCCTTTGCGGGGCTGCAATCGAATTTCCCACTGTATTCCAATCATCGCTTTCAATGGACACCCACACAGAACAGCATGTTCTATTTATATGTGGGCGTGTGCGCAGTCTTCATTCAGGGGTTTCTCTTCGGCAAACTTCAACCCCGTTTTGGAGAGAAACGCCTCACCGTGGTTGGGCTGACACTCATGGCGATCGGTCTTGCAGGCATGGCTTTTGTCCCGCAGGCGTGGATGCTCTTCCCTGCGGTGACCGTGGTTGCGCTGGGCACAGGCACGAGCATCCCTTCGCTTACGGCCTTGGTTTCATTGCGCGTTTCTGAGTCCGAGCAGGGGCGGCTGATGGGCGGTACGCAAACCCTGCTTTCGCTGACGAATATTTTCGGCCCCATCCTCGCAGGCGTGTCGTTCGAGGTCATTGCTTTTTCGGCACCGTATTGGCTGGGGAGTGTATTTTCTTTGATCGCTTTGGGCGTGGCGTATCTGTCATTGCGAAGGAGCGGTCTCGATACGGCGGCGATGGTCGAGTAGCGAAGTATATCGAGACCCGCCGCCTACTCGACCTGCATCATAAAATTTTCCGCATCAGACTCACCGCAGCCTGAACCCCATTCTCTTTGCTTAATGCCACACGGACGGCTTTCGCTCTCGCGTTCATGCCTTGATCGTTCATCGCATTATGGATGACCTGTGCGAGGTTCTCCGCGTTGAGTTTCCGCTGGGGAATGGACAGCCCCGCGCCGATCTTGACGACTCGCTCGCCCCAAAAGAATTGGTCAATGGCGAGGGGCAATGTGATGGTGGGAATGCCTGCATGCAGACTCGCGGACGCGGTCCCTGCACCGCCGTGATGGACAGCGACTTTCACGCGTGGATACAACCAATCATGCGGAACGTATTCGATAGGGAAGATATTTTTGGATTTCACAGCGCCATGCCATTTGGCAGGAATTGTCAGCACGGCTTTGACATTTGCTTCGTGCAAGGCTTCTTCGAGCATTGGTAAATATCCCTGCGTGCCGGGGCTGCCGAACCCAATGGCGATGACATTCTCTGCGGAGAGAAAATTTTCGAGGTCTTTGGGCGGAGTCCATTCTGGAGAAGCCAGTCGCCAGTAACCAGTGATGACCTGCTTTTTATTCCAGTCCTTTGGGCGCGGCACGACAATTTCACTGAATGCGTTGAGGGTGAGCGGTTGGTGAGAATACTTTCCCAGTGAAGGGTCAAGCCAATGGGCGGGAGCAAGCCCAAAGTCCGCGTGACGCGCTTTGTTGATCTCGGAGCGCCACGAAAGCCAGGTGGCTTGAGTCACTGCCCAATGCGAGAGCCAGTTCCCGATCCCCAAAAGAGAAGAACGGAATGGAAGCAGTGCGGATGGAAATTCGCGGGTGGGAGCCAGCGGCTGCAAATTGGCGCGGATGGCGGGAATGCCCAAACCTTCGGCGATGTGCGCACCCCAGATGGTGGGCAAGCCGTGAATAAGAACGTCTGACCCGCGGCAGGCTTGGGCGGCGGTGTGGAGCATGTGCCTGTAAAGCGGGCGCGCTTTTTGTAAAAAGTTTTGCGTGGCGCGGATGGAGCGCATGGGATTGGTGCCGAGGGTGAACGGGGTGAAATCGCCCTGTTCGATCATCAGGTCGGTGGGGTTGCCGTCGAAGGGAGCAAACGTAGGGAATGGGCTTGCCCCACTCCCTGTTTGGAATAAATTTGCAAACCCGCGCGGCGCTGCTATGCGGACGTTGTAGCCCGCGTCGCGCAGACCTTCACCGAGGGCAATGTAGGGAACAACGTCGCCGCGTGTGCCGCTGGTGAGGAGGGTGATGGTTTTGGACATTTGTTACATCTTTTCAAATACGAGGAAGCGATACTCCACCACCTTCATATGCAAACATTGTTGCAATGCCATGCTCCCCAGCATGGATGGGATGATGACGTGTTTGATGGGGAGTTTTTCACCGAGGAATAGAATTGCGCGGGCAAGAAGGTCGGGCATGTTGCGCAGGCGGAGGTGGGGTGTGAGTTCGTCGTTTTTAATAAGCCGGAGTTGGTGCTTATTTGCGAATTGGATTGTTTGCTCCACGCTTCGCACGCCGGGGACATACCAGCCTTCGATGTAGGCATCCAGCCATTTCTGTTCGTTTGCTGAGAAGGAATGCGCTGCCTGGTAGTCATCCACGAGGATGAGTTTGCCGCCTGTGCGCAGGAGGCGGCTGGCTTCTTTGAAATATTTTTCGGGGTCAACCGCATGGCAAACGGCCTCGACGGAATAAACCGCATCCAACGATTCGCTAGGCAGGGGCACGGAGGTGAAATCTCCCTCGGCAATGCGGATGTGGTTCTGAAGCCCGAGTTGTTGCGCAGTTTCTTGCGCAAGTTTTGCCTGCACAGGGCTGAGCGTTAATCCGAGTGCGGGGGCAGGGGCTTGCAAGCGCGGGTGGATGTAGAACAGGCTCGCACCCACGCCGCAGCCGAGATCCGCGATGCGGGCGTTTGTCGGCGCAACGGACTCGACCACCGCCTGGATGAGCGCGTTGGAGGTGTTGAGCGCATCTTCAAGGTTTTTAGTGTCTTTCAGCCACAACGAGCGGTGGATATTTTGCGCTTTCTTGTGGCCGCTAAATTTCAAAAAGAGGCTGGTGTTTTCATCGTAATACGTACGGACGGAGTCGGTGGTAATGGGCATGGGTAAATTATATAATGCTCACGGTCACAAATTGCGCTTAAACGCATGGGATAAGTAGTCGGTCGAAATAAATTTTATAAAAATATGCTCCCGCGGCGTCCCCGCCGCCGCGGACGGCGGCTTGAGCAGGAAAAGTTTCATAAACTCTTTCAGGCGACCACTTAGCGCTGGGTATAATTTAGGTGGAAGAAGTCTATTCAATAAAGAGGAAGCGGATCCCATGTCACTTACCCCCTGGAAGATTCTCAGTTCGGAATATGTCCACCCGCGTTTTCGGGTGGATACGGTGGAGATTGCCAGCGGCAAAGTCTTCAGGCCGTTCGTCTTTGAGTCGCGCAACTGGGCCAATGTGGTGGCGCTGACCAGGGATAACCAGGCCGTTCTGGTCCGGCAATACCGTCATGGCATTCAGGAGATGTCTCTGGAATTGCCCGGCGGCATTATAGAGGATGGCGAGGACCCGCTGGAAGGGGCGCGGCGCGAACTGCTGGAGGAGACGGGCTACGCGGGCGGAACGATCATCGAGGTGGGGCGCATCTATCCGAACCCGGCCATTCAAGATAACACCCTGTTCTGTTATCTCGCCACCGATGTGGAGTTGAGCGGTCGGCAGCATTTTGATGAGACTGAGGAGATCGAGGTGCAGCTCGTCCCATTGGATGAATTGATCGAGATGGCGCAGGAGGGACGCTTCTTGCACGCCCTGAACGTGGCCGTGCTATTCAAGGCATTGCTACACCTGGGGCGGGTGAAGTAACTCGCTCCGTACCGCAAAGTTCGCTAAGAGTAATTGGAAAGGGCGTGGGCGAAAAAGAGAAAAGAAGCGCGAACCCCCACAAGAGGCTGGAACGAAGCGGCAATTTTTCGTATTCAAATCCGGTTGTGTAATTCCATCAACGGGCGTAAAATTGCCGCGGCTTATAAAACAGAAACCATGTATACAACTGACGAAAGCGATTTAGGTTCTTCCGATAACAATCCCCCTAGTATAGGCGGATGGCACGCGTTTAAAACTTTAAGATCCGTCACGTAGTGCGCGGTGCGCCTCTGCGTGATGTTATTTCACGCAGGAGGCTGCCCATGTTGTGCATTTACAAGACCACCGAGAACGGGCTCGAAAAACTGGATACGATCGCCAACGGCACATGGGTCAATGTAGTCGACCCAACACCCGATGAGATCGAAAAGCTGGTCAACTGGGGGATGGAGATGGACTATGTTAATTATTCCCTCGACCAGGATGAAATGGCGCGTATGGAACGCGATGAAGATTACACCTTCATCCTGCTTCGGATTCCCATTCATCAGCCGGATAGCGATATTCCCTATAATACGGTTCCGCTCGGTATTATGATCCTGGGGAACAAGATCATCACCGTCTGCCGGTATGACAGCGATATCTTCAAATCGCTGACCGGCGGCAGGCATCGCAATATGAAGACCGGCAAACGTTACCGCCTCACGCTCTATATCTTCCTTGAAACGGCTGCGCGCTATTTAAACCTGCTGCGTGAGATCAACCGCGCCACCGAAGCCGTGGAAGACCGCCTGCAAAAATCCACCCAGAACCGCGAGGTGCTGGAGCTGCTCAAATACCAAAAGAGCCTGACCTATTTTGCCACCGCCCTGCGCTCCAACGAGGTGATGATGGAGCGCGTGCAAAAGACGCAGCTCTTTAATTATTATGAAGAAGACCAGGATTTACTCGAAGATGTGCTGACCGAAAACCAGCAAGCCATCCAAATGACCAGCATCGCCACCGAGATCCTCTCCGGCATGATGGATGCCTTCGCCTCGATCATCTCGAACAATCTCAATGTGGTCATGAAGGCGCTGGCGGCACTGACCATCATCCTTAATATGCCGACCATTGTGGCGTCATTTTATGGCATGAATGTGGCACTGCCGGGAGAGGGACACCCATTGGCGTTCTTGACGGTCATCGGGTTGTCGCTTGCTCTTACCGCAACCGCCACCTATGTTTTCTACAAACGGAATTGGTTCTAATGAAGGTCGAACTCCTCCTCGATGCCAAAGCCACCCTGGGTGAAGGCCCGGCCTGGGATGAGAAGACCCAAACCTTGTATTGGGTCGATATCCTTCAACGAAAGATCTACGCTGGCGTGGACCTCCTTGCCGAACTGGATGAATTTGTTGGATGCCTCGCCCCATGCCGGAATGGTCACCTCATCGTAGGAAAGCGCGCTTCCTTCGTGGATTTTGACCCTGCCACCTCCCGGCAGACTCTGCTCTTCGCTTTGAATGAATCAGCCACCAATCGCATCAACGATGGCAAGTGCGACCCGGCTGGGCGCTTCATTGCCGGGACGATGGACATGAACGAAACCGACCCGGCCGGTTCTGTTTACTCGTTTGACGGAGCCGACTTGCGCGTGTTGTTCTGCGATGTGACCATCTCCAATGGCCTGGCGTGGAGCCCCGATTACAAAACCTTCTACTACATCGACACGCCGACCTGTGAAGTCCGCGCTTATGATTACGACATAAAGACCGGCCAAATTTCCAACCGGCGCAAGGCATTTGATGTTCCCAAGTCTCTGGGTTGGGCCGATGGCATGACCTCCGATGCCGAGGGCAACCTTTGGATCGCCATGTGGGGCGGGGCGCAGGTGACGCGCTGGAATCCGAATACCGGCCAATTGCTGGAGCAGATCCCCATCCCTGCCTTGCAGCCGTCCTGCCCGGTGTTTGGCGGAAAAAACCGCAACGAACTTTTTATCACCTCGGCCCGCAAAGAGTTGGGCGCGGAAGACCTGAAAAAATACCCGCTCTCCGGCGGGTTGTTCAAGGCGGTGACACGGGTCGAGGGCATGCCGACCTTTGAATTTGGTTAAAGAGTTTACGGCATTAAAGGTTCAGTGTTTCGCCGTGATCTTTCAGCCATTTGCGCTGACGTTTGAAATCGGGGCACAACCCTTCCACCAACTTCCAGAAGCGCGGGGAATGATTTTTAACCTTTAAGTGCGCCAGTTCATGCAGGACCACATAGTCGATGACTTCAGGCGGCGCCATCACCAGTCGCCAGGTAAAGCTAATCGTCCCGTTTGCGCCGCACGAACCCCAACGGGTCTTTGCCGAAGTGACCCTGATCTTTTTAGGGTTGAAGCCCTGCATCTCGGAATAATACTTTATGCGTTCTGAGAAAACGCGCATCGCCTGTTCCTTGTACCAGCGGATGAAAGCCGCTTTGGCGCGTGGAAGGGCGGAAACTCCCAGCATGAACCCAGCGTCGAATTTTAGCGCAGGCCGCTGAGGCGGGACGAGGCGCAGTTCGTATTCCTCCCCAAGAAATAGAAAGCGTTCCCCCTCCAAAAATTGTTTGGGCGGTGTGTTGAGGACGGTTTTTAGTTTTTCCCGTGTGCGCTGAATCCAATCCGCTTTTTCTTGAATGAACTGTTCGATGTCGTGCAAGGCCGTCCGCTTCGGCGCGCGGACTGTGAGACTTCCATCCCGTTCGAGGATGAGGGCGAGGGTGCGGCGTTTTGTGCGGATGAGACGATCCATTGGAATGGGCATGGGTAATTATAAAAAGAAAAACCCGCAGTGGCGCGGGTTTTTGTAGTGCCGAGGGAGAGATTTGAACTCTCGACCAAGGGCTTATGAGTCCCCTGCTCTGCCACTGAGCTACCTCGGCGTGGTCAAAGCGGGGCAAATATTACTATGGCTACTGCGAATTGTCAACTTGCGATCACAACCATTGCAAGAGCGCCAGGGCCGCCATCCCAACCAGGATGGTGACGAGCGTGTTCCTCGAAAACCAGGCCGTGAGGATGGCAATCAGGCCTGCGATCAGGCGCGTATTCGTCACGTCAATAAAAAGGCTGCCGTTGCGAAGTAACAGCTCAGGGAAGATGATGGCCGACAGAACCGCCGGCGGAACGTAGTGAAGCGCCCGGCGCAGGGTTTCGGGGATCTCAAAGCGGCCGAATAAAAAGATCAGCGAGAAACGCATCCCAAATGTGATCAACCCGCCCGCAAGCATGATGAGCCAGATGTTCATAAAGCGCCCCCCCTGGAATTCCGTCCTTCCAAAAAAGTACCGACGGCGATCCCGATGAATGCCGCCAGGATCAGGCCGAGTTTGAAGGGCAGGGGGTAAGCCAGTAGCGCCGTGAGGCCTGCGCTCAAAGCGGCTGCCACCATCGGAGCCTTCTTGAGAACCGGCACCACCATGGCGATGAAAGTCAGCGGCAGGGCAAAATCGAGTTGCAACCCGGAAGGGATCTCCCCGCCAAGGAACACGCCGATCGCCGTGCTGATCTGCCAGATGCTCCAAAGGGCCAGCCCGGCGCCCAATAGAAACCAATGACTTACCGCCGTCTGTTCCTCTGCTTCAAATTTTAGAATGGTGGGTGCGTAGGCCTCATCCGTGAGCAGGTACGAAAGCAGCACCTTCCACTTCAGCGACAGGTTCTTCAAGTAGGGGGCGAGAGACGCGCTGTACAACATATGCCGCAGGTTGACCACGGCAATGGTCAGGATGATCACAAACCCCGGTGCAGCTTCATGCACCAATTGCGCTGTTACAAATTGCGCCGACCCGGCGAAGACAATGGATGACATCATCTGCGCCGCAAACGTCGAAAGGCCCGCCCCCAGCGCAAGCGCGCCATAGATCATTCCAAATGGAAAGACGCCCACCAAAATGGGCAGCTCGGCGCGCACTCCCTTCCAAAACTCATTGCGTGCTTCGTTCATGGATTCTCCGAAACCTCATAGTCGATCAATATAGCGGCGGATTGTATCACCAGGATGGAAAAACCGCCCCGGCAGGAGGCGGTTTCGCTTCATTCCAAAACGGGAGCGGATTCTATCTGCTTGAGCTGGGCCCTAGCCGAGGGCCTTCTTCGCTTCCGCGATCACTTCATCGTAATTGGGCTCCGTGCCAAGCGTGGGCAAATAATTGACATAGGTCAGTTTGCCGTCGCGTCCCACAATGAAGACCGAACGACGCAGGAAGCGGCGTTCCTTGATCACCAGGCCATACTTCAACCCGAACTCGGTCTCCAGCACATCTGAAACCACCTTGACCTTCTCCACCCCGGCGGCACCGCACCAGCGCTTCTGGGCCATCGGAAAATCTGTGCTGAGGGTGTAAATGATGATGTCATCACTCAACTTCGCAGCCTCTTCGTTGAAGCGGCGGGTTTCGCGGTCGCAGACTTCCGTATCCAGCGAAGGGACGGCCGACAGGATGATCACCTTTCCTTTGGATTCCTGAAGCGGCTGCACGGCTGCCCAACCGGCAACCACAGAGGTGAAATCCGGCGCTTCCTGGCCGACCTTGACCTCATCTCCCAACAACGTCGCGAATTTCTCGCCTATTTTAAACACATCGGTACGAACAGTAACCATCGAAACCTCTCTCCATGAGTGAATATATTGAATAGAATATAGTCTGACTTGAATTCTTACATGCGCCCGGATTGTACCTTATTTGGCATTGGGCTCATTCGCCGGCTACTACGATATAATTCCAAAGTCATTCACCCTGGCGATGGGAGTGCCGATCGAAATATGCAATTTGTCCCCACTAAAATTCCCGATGTGTTATTGATTCAACCGAAAGTTTTTGAAGACCCGCGCGGCTTCTTCCTTGAAACGTATCGGGTGGACCGTTTTGCCGGGTCGGGCATCCATGCGCAATTTGTCCAGGAGAATCACTCGGCCTCGCGGCAGGGCGTGCTGCGCGGACTCCACTACCAGATCCATCAGGCGCAGGGAAAACTGGTGCGGGTCATGGCCGGGGAGGTCTTCGATGTGGCAGTGGATATCCGCCGCCGTTCACCGACCTTCGGGCAGTGGGTGGGGGCCAGACTGTCTCAGCAGAATAAATTCCAAATCTGGATCCCGGCAGGCTTTGCCCACGGGTTTTATGTCTTGAGCGACAGCGCGGAGGTGGTGTACAAGACCACCGACTATTACGCCCCCGAGTGGGAACGCAGCATGTTGTGGAACGACCCGCAACTTGGCATTGAATGGCCCCTGCTGCCAAATGCAGACCCCATCCTTTCAGTGAAAGACCTGCAGGCGAAACCCCTGGCTGAGTCTGAAGTGTACGAATAGGTTCATAAGGAAATCCATGGCGATGAAGAATGTGTTGGTTACCGGCGGCGCCGGGTTTATTGGGTCGAATTTTATTCATTACCTTCTCAAGGTTGAGAAGGACATCCATGTCTTTAATCTTGATGCCCTGACCTATGCGGGCAATCTCGATAATTTAAGTGATGTTGCGGAAGATCCGCGCTACACCTTTGTGCAGGGGAATATTGGCGATGTGGAATTTGTAGAGCACCTGCTGCGCGAGCGCCAGGTGGACACCCTCGTTCATTTTGCCGCCGAGACACATGTGGATCGCTCCATTTTGGGGCCGCGCCAGTTTATTGAAACCAACGTGATGGGCACCTTCACGCTGCTGGAGGCTGCCCGCAAATTCTGGCTTCAGGAAAAGGGCCTGCCGCTGGAGGAGGTCCGCTTTCATCACGTCTCCACCGATGAAGTCTTCGGGTCATTGGCCCCCGGCGAACCCGCGTGGAAGGAAGAGACTCCCTATGCGCCCAACTCGCCTTATGCAGCCTCCAAGGCGGCCAGCGACCATCTTGTCCGCTCGTATGGGCATACCTATAGGCTGCCTTATACCATCACGAACTGCTCGAATAATTATGGCCCTTATCAATTCCCTGAGAAGTTGATCCCTGTAATCATCTTGAACGCCATTGAGGGCAGGCCCCTGCCGGTGTATGGCGACGGCCAGCAGATCCGCGATTGGCTGCATGTGGAAGATCACTGCGATGCGATTCATCTGGTGTTGACAAAAGGAAAGAACGGCTCTACTTATAACATTGGCGGGGAGAACCAGCCCGCCAACCTGACCATTGTAGAGACGATCTGCGACATTCTGGATGAGATCAGCCCGACATCTTTGCACAGGCCGCACAAGAATCTAATTCAGTTCGTCAAGGATCGCCCCGGCCACGATCGCCGCTATGATATGGATACCCATAAGATCAGCGCCGAATTGGGCTGGCGCCCGCATCATACCCTGGCCCAGGGGTTGTTGGATACGGTCCACTGGTATCTTGCCCATCCGCAATGGCTGGCGGAGATCCGCCGCAAGCATGAGTATCAGGGCTGGATGAACGCCAATTACAAATCACGCTGAGAAAGCAGGAGACGGAATGAAAGGTATTATCCTCGCAGGCGGGCGCGGTACGCGCTTATATCCCCTGACCCTGGCGGTCAGCAAACAGATGCTGCCGGTGTACGACAAGCCGATGATCTATTATCCCCTGTCCATGTTGATGCTGGCGGGCATCCGCGAGATTCTGGTCATCAGTTCACCCGAAGACCTGCCCCTGTTCCGGCGCTTGCTGGGCGATGGAAAGTCCTGGGGTATGCAATTCTCCTATGCCGAACAGGCCGAGCCGCGCGGACTGGCCGATGCGTTTTTGGTGGGCGAGGAATTTATTGCAGGCGAGAAGGCCTGCCTCATCCTCGGCGATAACATTTTCTTTGGGCAGGGGCTTCCGGCGCAGTTGCAATCCGCCGCCCATTTGGAAAAGGGCGCGCTGGTCTTTGCCTACCCAGTCCATGACCCGGAGCGCTATGGTGTGATCGAGTTCGACGGGCAGGGCCGGGCGGTCAGCCTGGAAGAGAAGCCCAGCCAGCCGCGTTCAAAGTATGCCGTGCCCGGCCTGTATTTTTATGATGAGCGTGTGGTCGAGTTTGCCCGCTCGCTTGCCCCCTCTGCTCGCGGCGAGATCGAGATCACCGACTTAAACCGCATCTATCTTGAAATGGGCGAGCTGCAGGTGATTCCGCTGGGACGCGGCGTGGCCTGGCTGGATGCCGGGACGCACGAATCACTTTTGCAGGCCGCAAATTTTGTACAAGCGGTGGAAGATCGCCAGGGGCTGATGATCTCCTCGCCCGAGGAGATCGCCTATCGCAAGGGCTTTATCGACCGGGAGCAACTTGGAGTACTTGCCAAAGGCATGGGGAATAACGGATATGGGAATTACCTTCAAAGGCTGGTGAACGAAGGGCAGCCATGAAGGTTTTGTTATTTGGCAAAGGCGGCCAACTCGGCTGGGAACTCCAGCGGACGCTGGCGCCTTTGGGCGAGGTGATCGGGTTGGACCAGGCCGAATTGGACCTCTCCAACCTGACCGCCCTGAATGAAGCGTTGAACACCATCCAGCCGAACCTGATCGTGAATGCCTCGGCCTACACCGCCGTGGACCGCGCCGAAGAGCAGCGCGACCTGGCCTTTAAGATCAATGCCGGGGCCCCGGGCTGCATGGCAGGGTGGTCTGCAAAAAACAATTCGGTGTTCGTGCATTTCTCCACCGATTACGTTTTCGATGGCGCAAAAGGATCGGCCTACTGCGAAGAAGACCCAACGAACCCGCTCAACGCCTACGGCCAAAGCAAACTGGAAGGGGAGCAGGCCATCACTCAGGCTGGAGGCGCGCACCTCATCCTGCGCACCAGCTGGGTCTATAGCCTGCGCGGAGAGGGTTTCGCCCGCAAGGTGCTTTCCTGGGCGCGTCATCAGGAGACCTTGAAGATCGTGGCCGACCAGGTCGGCAGCCCCACCTGGGCGCGGGCCCTGGCTGAAACCACCGCCCACATGCTGGCGGGCGGGCGGGCAGACCCGGCGGGGTATTTCTCTGAAAAAAGCGGCCTGTATCATTTGGGCGGGGCGGGCAGTGTTTCGCGTTTTGACTTTGCGAGGGAGATCCTGCGGCTCGACCCGCACCCGGATGAACAAAAAATCCGGCGCTTCGAACCCGCCCTGACAGCAGATTTCCCCACGCCGGCCCGGCGGCCGCTGGCAACGCCGCTGGATTGCGCCCGCTTTGAGCGCACCTTCGGGCTGGCCCTGCCCGGCTGGAGCGAGGCGCTGCGACTGGCTTTGGGGGATTAATGGGGGACTGGCAAAAACAAGATCTTCCCCTACGATTCGGCTGAATTGCCCTTGCATTTTAGAAAATCATGATTCAAACCGGATGATATATAATGAGTTATACATCGTTGCCATCTTTATCTGAAGAGATCCGTATTAGGAAAGAAAGGTTTTGACCATGGTCCCTTCCACTCGCACAATTTTCAATCGTTTGTTCAACCTCTTAATGGTACTCGTGCTGATGCTCTCCTTCAGCACCGCCACGCCGGTGCATGCCGCCGGGGGGCAAGACCTGTTGTTATTGATCACCCATTCACCAAACCCCAACTTTACCCAGGGACAGACCGGTTCATTTACTGTCATCATCTCCAACGTGGGCACCGACCCCACCAGCGGTTTGGTATCAATGACTTTTGGTTTAAACCCGGAACTGACAGCAACCGCCATCAGCGGCACAGGCTGGTCTTGCGTGTTGGGCACGTTGACCTGCACCCGCAGCGATGCTTTGGCGGTCGGAGATAACTATTCCAACATTACTGTCTCGGTCAACGTGGCCAGCAATGCGTCTCCGACACTGTCCAATGATGCCGTAGTGGATGGCGGCGGCGAAGCCCTGGGGACGATTAGAAACAATAACTCTTACACAGATAATGTGCCTGTCGTGCAATTTTCCAACCTCACAGTTCTCAAGTCGCACCTGACCGACTTCCAGCAGATGGATACCGGCCAGGAATACACCATCACCGTCCACAACTCTGGCGGGGCCGATACCAGCGGCACGACCACCGTGGTCGATACCCTGCCGACCGGCCTGACCGCAACCGGCATGAGCGGCAGCGGCTGGAACTGCACCCTGGGCACTCTGACCTGCACCAGCACTGCTGCGGTTGCGCCCGGCATTGACTTCCCCGCCATCACCCTGACGGTCAATGTCGCCTCGAATGCACCCGCGCTCGTGACCAACTCCGTCACGGTCAGCGGCGGCGGCGAGATCATCACCAGCGACAATACCGCCACCGACCCCACCGATGTGATTCAACTGGCCGACCTGCATATCATCAACTACGAAGTGCAGAACTTAAACGGCGACCCGCTGATCAGCCCGAGCCCCAATGTCGCCTTCCAGATCAGCGTGACGGTGGAGAACCAAGGAACGGGGGATAGCGGGGCCGGGGTATTCTACCGCTCGGCTTATGTGGATCGCAACCCCAACCTTTTGACGATCGACTCCGATGGGTGTTTGATCAACCCGGCTTTGAACCCCCCGACCGGAGATACCGATTGGGGCGATTTCCAACGGCAGAGCGAACTTTCAGGCCTACCGGCGGGTACATCAGACAGCCTGCCGATAGAATTTAATACCGGCCTTACACCCGGGTCTCATCAGATTTGGCTGTATGCCGACCCGACCTGTATTGTGACACCGGAAACAGATGAAAATAACAACGCCTATGGGCCAATCACGGTTAATGTAGGGAGCTATGCCAGCGGTCCCACGGATGTGGACGCGACCATCGGTGGGACATCCAGAGGGGTGTACCACATGGAAGCCAGCACAGGCCAGGTGCTCAAGTACAACCTGGATGGCGGACCGGTGGTGATATCCAGTGACAATGGCGTAGGTATTGTCGCTTCATTGAATCAGTGGCGTAAGCGGGTGGGCACTACCGAGTGGACAGGGATCTCGCAGTCCATGGGGCTGCCTGTGGAGCAAGTCTCGAACAAGTATGTGATGCCGCGTTATGATTATTCAAACACATCCAAGCAATATAATGCCTTGATGATTGCCAATGTCGATGTTATCTCTCGAGATATTACTGTGACAATTGGGGGCGTGGTCAAAGGGGTCTACACTTTAGCCCCTTCCGCCAGCCAATTTATCAACTATCCGGGGTTTGCAGGAGGGCCGGTGGTGGTAAGCAGTGATACCGGTGCCAAGATCGTTGCCTCGTTGTATGAGTTGAGGAGGGATCCTGCCTATGCAGGCTGGAATGGTCAGTCTGAGATGATGGGCCTGCCTTGGACCCAGATATCTGATAGGTACTTAATCCCAATGTATTTTGGAGCACTTAATCCTAGTACCCTGGATGCTCGGTTGTTTATTGCGAACGTAGATTCGATAGATACAATAGTAGAGATCAAAGTAGCTGGAGTATCTAGAGGAACATATTCCCTGGCTTCCAACACAGGCCAGGTGCTCAAGTACAACCTGGATGGCGGACCGGTGGAAATTGCCAGTAATAACGGCGCTAATATTGTCGCTTCATTGAATCAGTGGCGTAAGCGGGTGGGTACTACCGAGTGGACAGGGATCTCGCAGTCCATGGGGCTGCCTGTGGAGCAAGTCTCGAACAAGTATGTGATGCCGCGTTATGATTATTCAAACACATCCAAGCAATATAATGCCTTGATGATTGCCAATGTCGATGTTATCTCTCGAGATATTACTGTGACAATTGGGGGCGTGGTCAAAGGGGTCTACACTTTAGCCCCTTCCGCCAGCCAATTTATCAACTATCCGGGGTTTGCAGGAGGGCCGGTGGTGGTAAGCAGTGATACCGGTGCCAAGATCGTTGCCTCGTTGTATGAGTTGAGGAGGGATCCTGCCTATGCAGGCTGGAATGGTCAGTCTGAGATGATGGGCCTGCCTTGGACCCAGATATCTGATAGGTACTTAATCCCAATGTATTTTGGAGCACTTAATCCTAGTACCCTGGATGCTCGGTTGTTTATCGCCAATCCATAGAACCTGACTGGCTAAATACCAGGATATCTTATAAAATACGGACTGGAATGGGTTATTTCCGGTCCGTATTTTATTTTGAATAATGCTCATTGGGGTCAGATAATTGGAGCAAAAAGGATTCTTTCGATTGCATTTGATGCTAAAGAGCAAAGTAGACGATCATGAGTTTTAATTCCGTAGACTACGCCCTCTTTTTTATGGTGGTATTTGTGCTTTATTGGGGAATGGGATCCCAAAAAGTAAAATCCCAAAACTTGCTGCTGCTTGGCGCAAGTTACTTTTTTTATGCGCAGTGGGATGCCAGATTTTTGTTTTTGTTGGTTCTTTCCACCCTGTTCAATTTCATGATCGGCAGGCAGATTCATACGGGTTCGGAGGGTGGCCGCGCCAGGCTGTTCTGGCTGTATTTGGGCGTTACCCTGAATGTATGGGTTTTGGCCGTTTTTAAACTTCCTATTTCATGGTTGTCTTCAATTCCACAGGGCGCTTCTCTACTGGTAAACCCGGTTACTTTAAAGGTGATGTTGCCGGTTGGTGTGTCCTTTTATACGTTTTGCGGCCTGTCTTATATAATTGATATATATAAAAAGAAGATCACCCCATCGACAGATTATATTGAATATGCGGTCTTTATCGGTTTTTTCCCGGCTCTGACAGCCGGTCCGATCGAGAGGGCTTCTCATTTTTTGCCTCAACTGCGGCAGCCTCGCCGGTTTGATGGTGCCCAGGCTTCGGATGGCTTGCGGCAACTTCTTTGGGGGCTTTTTAAAAAGGTTGTCATCGCAGATGGCTGTGCTCAATATGTGAACATGATTTTTGGGGATGCCGCCGGGTACTCGGCCAGTACATTGGTTCTTGGGGCGGTGTTGTTTTCATTTCAGATCTATGCTGATTTTTCCGGTTACTCCGATATGGCGCTGGGCTCGGCCAGACTTTTGGGGATCGAATTGATGCAGAATTTTGCGTTCCCGTATTTCTCAAGAGATATTGCAGAATTCTGGCGCCGCTGGCACATGTCGCTTTCCTCCTGGTTTCGTGATTATGTTTTTTTCCCGCTTGAGCGCCGGCGCCTGCCTCTGGTGGGGCAGGGTTTGAATACGGTGATTGTCTTTTTGCTTACCGGCTTATGGCATGGCTTCAATTGGACCTTCGTTGCCTGGGGAGGTGTGATCGCGGCGTACTTCCTGATCCTTTTATACTTTCCTAAAAAAAGAAATAATGCGGCAGTGGTGGCGCAGGGGAAAATTTTTCCGACGCCCCGCGAGGTTTTTGAACTTGCCGCTACATTCGGAATGATCACCTTTGCCTGGGTATTCTTTCGAGCAGACACCCTGCAAGGGGCTGTAAATTATATTTCCGCCATGGTTTCCTGGTCCCTGTTTTCAATTCCGGAGGTTTTGCCGACCGGGCTGGTGCTGTTGATCTTTTTGTCGATGGTGATCGAATGGCTTGGCAGGGAGCAAAAGTATGCGCTCGCCCAATTTGCCCTGGGCTGGCCTCGACCCTTGCGCTGGGCCTTTTACTATACACTTGTATTTGTCATCTTTTATTTCTCGGGTTCGCAACAGCAATTTATCTATTCCCAGTTCTAAGATCGGGCGTTTTTATGTACAGATTTTTCAGAAATTTATTTTTATTCGCCCTGCCCTTGATCCTGTTGGGCGTGTCCATGGAGGTGCTCATCAGGAATATCCCAAACGATTATTCCTATAAAAGGAATTATCTTGACCAATACGCGGATGAGGTCGAAGTCTTGTTTCTTGGCAGTTCGCACGCCTATCGCGATATAAACCCGGCTCTCATACAAGAGAATGGATTTAATGCCGCCTATGTTTCCCAGTCATTGTATTTCGACTATCGAATTCTTCAAAAATACGAAGGCCACTGGTCACACCTTAGATACATCTTTGTTCCAATTTCGTATTTCTCGTTGTTCTATGAACTGAAGGATGGCCCCGAGGCCTGGCGGGTAAAGAACTATTCCATCTACTACTCCATGGCCACTTCACCCCATATTTCAGATTATTCAGAGATGCTAAGTAACAGGCTGGATATTAATGTGCAAAGGATTTATTCCTATTATTTTTCTGGCGAAGATCCCCTGACTACATCAGATCTGGGCTGGGGAGGGCGTGCCCTCCCTGATACTGTTGATCTGGCAGAAAAGGGAAAAATTGCCGCGCAAAGGCACACGGCGGCCAGCGCAGCTTTATTCGATGGAAATGTCGCAATATTGAAGTCCATGATTTCGTTCGCAGATGCGCATAACGTGCAGGTTGTTTTTTATACTCCCCCGGCCTATGGGACGTATGTTGAAAACCTTGATGAAGCGCAACTGACCCGGATGCTCTCCACCATGACGGCTTTGGATGAAGCCCATTCAAATGTTACCTATGTGGATTATCTTACGAGCAGCCTGTTTGATGAAGAAGATTTTTACGATGCCGATCATCTGAATGAAGAGGGGGCCCTAAAATTCACCCTTGAAATGGAAAAACTGATCGATATCAAGAAGTAAGCCGGGGCGGAAAGTCCTCCTTTCGAACGGGAATTTATCGCTCTCTTGACAATGGCCTGTAATAATGCGAGAATGCATCCGATGGATAGCAAAGAAAATTTAACCGTTTATTCTTCTGAAGGGCCCAGAAGATTTATTACCTCCCATCTATGGGATATTGCGCAATCCCTGCCCCAGGCGCACGAACTTGGCTTTAGGTTATTTAAGAGAAATTTAAAAGCCCAGTACCGGCAATCCATGCTGGGCCTTGTCTGGGCGGTTCTGCCGCCCCTGGCCACTGCCGCCTTGTGGATCTTTTTACAGGGGAACAATGTGGTCAGTATGAGGGATACCGGCGTTCCTTATCCCATCTTTGTCCTGACAGGCACCATGTTGTGGCAGGTATTCAGCGAATCCATCTCCGCCCCCATTAATCAGGTGACGGATAATCGGGCCATGCTGGCAAAGATCAACATTCCCCGCGAAGGGCTGCTGCTCTCCGGGGCATACGAGTTGCTTTTTAACACCTTTATCAAGCTGGTCATTCTTTCAGCCGTGTATTTGTACTTTCATCAGCAGGTCGCCCTTCGCTCTTTGGCCATTGTCCCGGTGGGACTGTTTGCGATCAGCGCGGCAGGATTTTCAATCGGGCTGTTCCTGACCCCATTGGGGTTATTGTATCAGGATGTAAACCGGGGGCTTGCGATCCTCCTCCCGTTCTTCATGTACTTAACCCCTGTGGTTTACCCTGTTCCCCAGGATGGCCCCCTCAGCCAGGCCATGAAGTTTAATCCATTGTCAACCTTGATCGTTCAAACCCGCAACGGGTTTATATCCCAGCCAGTATATGACCTGTCCTTATTCCTGCTGATTCTCCTGGCATTTACTTTGTTCTTTTTGATCTGTCTGGCGGTCTATCGGATTGCCATGCCGATCATCATTGAGCGAATGGGTTCCTAGGCGTTTTGAATATGAACACAGACACTCTTGTTCGCGTTGAAGGCCTGTCGAAAAAATTCTGCCGGGACCTTAAGCGGTCCATGTGGTATGGTATTCAGGATGTTGGGAGCGAGGTTATGGGGCTGCGCCGGAAACCCGATCTTCGCACCGGGGAATTCTGGGCTGTGAACGATGTCAATTTTGAATTGCGCCGCGGTGAATGCCTGGGCTTGATCGGCCATAATGGCGCCGGTAAATCCACCCTGTTGAAAATGTTGAACGGTTTGATCAAGCCTGACCGGGGCAGGATCACCATGCAGGGACGGGTTGGAGCGCTGATCGAACTGGGCACCGGGTTCAACCCGATCCTGACCGGCCGGGAGAATATTTACAACAATGGCGCTGTGCTGGGGTTTACTCAAAAAGAGATCAATAAAAAAATTGATGCCATTGTGGATTTTGCCGAGATCGGGGATTTCCTTGATACCCCGGTTCAAAACTACAGTTCGGGCATGAAGGTGCGTTTGGGTTTTGCTGTGGCGGCGCAAATGGAACCGGATGTTCTTCTGATCGATGAAGTGCTGGCAGTGGGGGATATGGGGTTCGTGTTGAAATGCTATAACCTGATCGATCAGATTCTGTATAACTCCGCCCTGATCCTGGTCTCTCACAATATCCCTCAGATCGCGCGCACGGCGACACAAATCATGCTGTTGGATCGCGGCGTTGGTATTGTTCACACTTCTGATGTGCCTGCAGGGATTTCGGCATACTATCAGCGATATGAGATAAAGAATGGAAATTTTCAGGGGACAGGGGATGTAGATCTATTGGACCTGAGGCTGGTTCATGACGGGGAGACCCATCGGAATGGGAGCAACCTGACGATTGAATATGGCGATGGTATGGAGATTGAGATTGATGTGCTTTGCCGCGAGAAAATAAGCGAGCCATCCATGTACCTTGCATTTTATGACCAGTCACAAAGAGGGGTGGCCGAGATCATGAATTTTCGGGAGTGTATTCAAGTTCAGGATTTGCTCGGTAAAGCGAGTTTTTCCTTGAAACTCCCTTCCCTGCCTTTTACACAAGGAAAGTATTCCATTTCGATATCGTTTTCCGACACATCACATGGTGTCTTATTTCGTAACCAATCGGTAATTAGCTTTAATGTGCATGGGAAATCTCATGGATGGACCTCTGTCCAATTTTCCCCTGAATGGCAGATGAAACAAATGGAACATTTGGATGAATAAACTTACATACCTGACAAAAAATAGATACATGGATCTGGTAAAAAAACTCGAGGGCGGGCATTGGACGCCTGCCACCATCGACCAGCGCTGGGAATATCATTCCCGGGCTGTTGAATTGGTTCGGTCGTTAAATATTAATCGTCCCCAGGATGTGCTAGAAATGGGAACCATGGGTGTATCGTGTGTAAATGACAGCGATACCATTGACTATACTGAAAGATGGGATTTTCCTGGGAAAAGACCGACTTATATTCACGATTCCCGGATTATCCCCTGGCCGGTGCATGATAAGCAATATGAAATTTTTATTGCTTTAAGGGTTTTTCAACACCTTACTCCATTCCAGAGAGAAGCAACAAGAGAGGTAATGCGTATCGCTCGGCGGGCGATTATCGTTGTCCCGGAAGTGTATGCGAATAAGGAAATCCCCGATTCCAAGGGGATTACTTATAAAGACTTTGTGGAATTTTTAGACGGACTGCACCCAAACCTGTATTTTCCAACCCGGGATGAGTATGTATATTATTGGGATTTTGATAACCCCTCAACATTGAACCTCGAATCTGTGATGCGCCGATCCGGTAAGGAGGGCAGCCCGGTTTTGTTATCCCCACCTCAAATGGAAAGGGATATTCTTACAAAAACCAAGAATGTTGCAAAGCGGATGGTCAATAAGACACTGACCGTCGCGCAGAGCATTATAAGACCGGGTCGGGTTGGAGATTCGGGTAGGAAAATTCCCAGTCGGCACGTTGAATTTATCGGCCCTGCAGGCATTGGCAAGTCGACAATTTTCGAGGAAGTCAAGAATCATGTTGTTGGGAATTGGAAAGGTAGGGGAGACCTTCACATTGTTTTAGAAAAACATGAGTACGGGCATGACGCAGAAGATTATCTTGGACTTCTCCAAAACAAGATATCTCATCTTGAAAAATATGCCCTCCCTGATTATGAGAAAATAAGGCTTACCTGGTTTTTTTCTGATATCCTTTTAAAAGATATGGCGATCATGAACAACAGTATTTCGTCCAGTAAATTTATGCTGGATGAAGGTCTTTGCCATAATTTCTCTGAAGAGTTGATGAGATTGTCAGACTCTTCTTTTGAAATGCTGATGGCTAACCGCGCATTTATATTTGTGCAGGCAAGGCGGGTGGAAACAGTGGTTGAGCGGATCCGCAAACGGGAGAACGAAGCCGGACGGCTTGTTGCTTATCACATGGGATTAAATAACGAGGAACTGAAAAAATATATCGAGCAGGTCTATTCAGGTTTTAATGCATTTATTGAAAGAGTGGAGGCCTTGGATATTCCGGTTTGTAAAATATTTGCTGAAGATGAAACTCAGACGAGAGTCGGACGCATTTTAGATTTCGAGAAAAGTATTTTAGATTTGCTGTAACCTAAACATGGAAATCAACCCTGGATGACTTTATGATAACTGTTACAAAACCCTTTCTCCCCCCGCTGGATGAATTCACGCCCTACCTGGAGGCGATTTGGAAAAACAAACAATTAACCAATAACGGTCCTTTCCACCAGCAGCTGGAAACTGAACTGGCCGAATATCTGGGCGTTAAATATATTTCCCTGTTTGCCAATGCCACTCTTGGCCTCGTTACCGCCTTGCAGGCGTTGAATATCGGCGGAGAAGTGATCACCACCCCTTATAGTTTTGTGGCGACTTCGCATGCCCTGTGGTGGAACAAGATCACCCCGGTGTTTGTGGATGTTGAACCGGAGTACTTGAATCTTGACCCCGTCAAAATCGAATCTGCGATCACCCCGAAGACTTCGGCGATCCTGCCTGTGCATGTGTATGGAAACCCCTGCGCCGTTGAGGAGATCCAACAAATTGCGGAACGGCACGGATTGCGGGTCATCTATGATGCTGCGCATGCCTTCGGGGTAAAAAAAGAGGGGCGATCGATCCTTAATTTTGGAGATCTGTCAGTCGTTAGTTTTCATGCCACCAAAGTGTATAGCACAGTGGAAGGCGGCGCGGTCATCTGCCATACGCCTGAGATGAAGCGCCATTTGGATAATTTGAAGAATTTCGGGTTTCGTGACGAAGTCACAGTCGAAGAACCGGGCATCAATGCGAAGCTTAATGAGGTGCAGGCGGCTTATGGCCTATTGCAACTGAAATATGTCGACCGCCTTGTTGAAAGACGCAAGGCGATCTCGGAACTTTATCGTATCTTGTTGTCTGATATCCCCGGCCTGCGGATGATCCCTCTGATGGAGCAGGTCGCGCATGCCTACTCTTATTTCCCGGTACTCATCGAGGAGGAGAAGTATGGCATGAGCAGGGATGCCCTGTACGCAAAACTAAAAGAAAAGAACATCTACGCACGCCGGTATTTTTACCCCCTGATCAGCGCGTTCGAGCCTTACTCGAAATTGCCCAGCGCTTCTGTAGAAAACCTGCCGGTCGCCGCGTTGGCAGCGGAACAGGTCCTTTGCCTGCCCATCTACCCTGACCTGGACGATGCGGATGTGCATCTCATCTGTTCAATGGTCAAAGGGCTGGCATGAAAATTGCGATCATGCAGCCTTATTTCCTGCCGTATATAGGATATTTTCAATTAATAAAGGCTGTGGATAAGTTTATTTTTTATGATGATGTAAATTACATTAATAGGGGATGGATAAATAGAAACCGGATTTTGATGAATGGCGACGCGCATTATATTACTGTGCATCAAAGGCAGGCCAGTCAGAATAAATTAATAAACCAGATAGAAATTCTTGATAATAGAAATAAAATCAAGAAGACATTCCTGAATGCTTATGGTAAAGCGCCATATTTCAAGGATGTGTGGGTCATCCTGGAAATGATTCTTGAATTCGAAACAACAAAGATCAGCGCCCTGGCCGAATTTTCGGTCATGCAAGTATGTAAATATCTGGGTATGGATACGTCTTTTGAAAAAAGCAGCGAAAAGTATGCCGAGACCGCCGGACTTAAAAAAGAAAACAGGCTGATTGCCATTTGTAATGCCAACCGCGCCAGCGACTATATCAATCCAATTGGCGGCATGGAACTGTATGATAAAAAGACCTTTCGTGATGACGGGATTAATCTTTCTTTTCTGAAAACAAAAAAAATTACATACCGTCAATTTGGCGGTGACTTTGTTGAGAACCTTTCGATTGTTGATGTGATGATGTTTAATGCAAGGGAAGAAATAATTAAAATGCTGGACCTTTACTCTCTGGAATAATGATGTGCGCTTACTCTGAGCGGTAAATTTTTGTTTAAGACTTTATACGGAAATTCAAAAAGGTAAATCATGTCTGTACAGAAATTCGATATTGTTGTTTGCGCATCAGGCGGCGGAGGGAATTTTGAGGCTGTGGCTGACCAACAAGGTGAAGCAGGTTACAAGATTACCAAGTTAATAGTGGACAGGGTCTGCGGGGCGATTGAAAAAGCCAGACAGCACGAAATACCCTGCGTGTTGCTGGATAAACGAACATTGGGCGAAGGTTTTTTTGACGCGCTGGATCGTGAAATACCTGCTGATACTGATTTGATCGTACTGGCCGGTTTTCTTCCAATTCTCAACGCTGCTTTGTGCCAAAAATGGGCGGGCAGGATTATTAATACCCATCCATCCCTTTTGCCCAAATATGGAGGCAAAGGAATGTATGGGGTTAAAGTTCAAGAAGCAGTATTGGCGAACAAGGATGCTATCGCTGGCTGTACGGTGCATTATGTAAGTGAAAAAATTGATGAAGGCACGATTATTTTACAAAAAGAAATAACAGTCCGGGAACATGAGAGCCCCTGGGATCTTGGGGGCAGGGTGTTTCTTGAGGAAAATAAACTGTTGGTTGAAGCGATTAAGTTTATCATGGGTAAACAACATCATCAGGATTGACCCCCACCTGGGATGACATACACCTTGACTCTTTCATTCCCTACTTTACAAGACCCGATCAAGATTGCTGAACAGCACTGGGCAGGCGGGACTCGGCCTCTGGTAAGTATTGTTTGCCTTGCGTACAATCACGCTAAATACATTCGTGAGGCGGTCGAAGGATTCTTAATGCAGGAAACCACGTTTCCTGTTGAGATCTTAATTCATGATGACGCTTCCACCGATGGGACAAGGGAAATCATCCAGGAATACGAAAAAAAAATTCCCTCACTTATTATCCCGATATTTCAAGACGAGAACCAATTTTCCAGGGGAATAGACCCCTTCTATTCCTTCTTGATTCCCAATTCTCAAGGGAAATATATTGCGGTTTGTGAGGGCGATGATTATTGGGTCGATTCGTTGAAACTTCAAAAGCAGGTGAACCTTTTTGAACAATACCCCGACACTGTTATTTGCGGTGCCCGGGCGAAGACATGGAACGAACAAAAAGAGGAATTTACGGGTATTAACCCGGCAGAGGATAAAAATATAGCCTGCCTGACCCCAAGGGAGTTTTTTTATCTTGCAGATTGGGTAAAAAACTGCACAAGGATGATTCCCAGGTCTCTGATCTCACAGGTTCCCAAAGAATATATGATGGATTACAGGCACGCGCATTATATTATGGCGAAAAACCCCCAAGGTACATTCCGCTGCCTTGAGGAGATCACAGCAGTCTATCGAGAGCATGCTGGCGGGGTGTTTTCAGGGGCGTCCTCGTTTCAGGTGCAGGAGGAATATTTCGAATCGACAAAGTTGATCGCGCGGGTATATGAGGATGAGAGGGCCATCATTATGCGCGAAAATGCGGTCCAGACAGCAACAGGGCTGATGGCTGTCAGGGCGCTTCCCTTAAGTCGACGCATATATTATTTTGCCCAGTCAATAATTCTAACGCTTGGGAATTTTTCGTTCCTCGGTATTAAGAGAATGTTTGGGAGGTGGCTTGTTTCTGCCAGCCCCGATCAACATCCTATTATTAAAACCTTCCGGCAAAGAATTTACAGGCTTGTAAAGAAGGTCAAAGAATAGGCACGGATGTCGCTTCTAAAAGCCAGTTCTCCGTCTGGTCTTAAGATTTGTGCGCATATCGGAGCCAGCCGTCCAGCATCAGCAGGTTCCAGATTTTTAATCCATGGTCTTTGCTTCCATTAAGATGGGCATCTGCCAGGGTTTGAACAAAATTTTTGTTCAAATAATCGTATAGGGGGCTTGTATTGCTGAGCAGGGTGTCATGCAGGTAGTGATCTTGATCTTCACGCAGCCAGTTACTGATGGGGATGGTAAAACCCTGCTTTGAACGATAAACATAGTCGCGCCCAAGATACTGACAGGCTAATTCCTTCAGGATAAATTTGTTCCTTGATCCGTCAGGCAGGGGTTCCTTGATTTTCATGCTTATCGGCATGGAGAATGCCAACTCTGCAATGCGATAGTCCAGCAATGGGCTTCTGACTTCGAGTGAATTTGCCATGCTCATGCGGTCAACCTTGACGAGAACATCGCCAGGGAGGTAAGACTTTAGATCACAGTATTGCGCCCTGGCAACACTATGGTCACTGACTGGAAATGAGATTTGGTCAGCAAAATACCCGTCAGAAGATGGGTGCGCCGAAGAACCCAATAATATCGCCCGTTCGTCCAAAGAGAAATGACTTACATCTGCATCGTATATCGACTGCCATGTTGAGGGTGTTTTTTGCCCACGCCGTGCATTGGCTGAAAATACAATGTTTTTCGCAACTCTTGCAAATGGCGTTTGATGTATCAAGGCGCGAATCTTTGACTTAAGATTTCTTGAGCGCGTGAAGTGCGGCGGGGACTCCAGGAAAAGGGCCTCCATGGCATTGATAAGATGGGAGTACCTGCGATACCCGGCAAACATTTCATCCCCGCCGTCGCCGGTCAAGACCATTTTGACGCGAGATCGGGCCATTTTCGAAACGTAATATGTGGGTATGGCCGACGAGTCAGCAAAGGGCTCGCCAAAGTGCAGTGATAAGTTGGGGATTAAGGTTAAACCTTCCGGAGAAACAAGAAACTCTTCATGGTCTGTTTCGAATTGACTGGCAACCCTGCGGGCGTAGGGTAATTCATCATTCTCATCACCTGTTAAGCCGATCGAAAAGGTCTTGACGGGATGGCCTAGTTTTTGGGCCATCATGGCAACGATCAATCCTGAATCGGTGCCCCCGCTGAGAAAGGCCCCAAAAGGAACGTCGCTTACCAACCGTATGCTGACGGCATCCTGTAGAAGTGCATCTAATTCTTCGCGCCACTGGTTTATGGTTTTAGTCTGCTCAAGCGTTTTTTTTGTGTCAATCTCCCAATACGTTTTTCTGGTTAATTCTTCCTTGGAAAGATCCAGGACTAAAAACTCGGCGGGGGATAATTTATTAACGCCCTGATAAATTGTATAAGGAGAGGGGATGTATTGGTAATGCAGGTATAGATCCAAAGAAGCAGGGTCGATTTGGTTTGGAACAAGGCCGCTGGCCATTAATCCCCCCAATTCGCTGGCAAAGACGAAAACATTTTTTCCAAAATAATAATAAATCGGTTTTACCCCCAGCCTGTCGCGGGCCAGGAATACCTTCTGGTTTGGTATATCGTAAATGGCAAATGCAAACATGCCGTTGACCCTGGATAGCATCTCCGTTCCCCATTCTTCATAGGCATGGATCAATACCTCTGTATCACTTTTTGTCTGGAACTCGTAACCACGGCTTCCCAACTCGCGCTTTATTTCTTGAAAATTGTATATCTCGCCATTAAAGACCACCTGAATTGTTCCTGATTTGTTCCCCATCGGCTGGCTACCTGTATCAAGGTCAATAATGGCGAGCCGGAGATGAGCAAGACCGACTTTACTGCCAACGCCATAATATCCTTCGCCATCCGGGCCGCGATGTTGCATGGCCAGGTTCATTGCTTGAAGTCTGCCTAACTCCGCAGAAGTCCCATCAAGTTTGATTATTCCAGCAATTCCACACACAAGATTTCCCTGCCTCTCCGAATTTGGGATGTATAGTGTCAAACATTTTTTTCGAGGATCATGGTCTATGCAAAGTTGCTTGACAAAAACGAAGAGTGTCGCCCTGAGCGGTAGCGAAGGGTCTCTACGACGGCTAAGAGACTCTCACCGCACTGCATCCGCACCGCGGTGCATGTGTCGGTCGCGACGAACACGCTCCCTCAGAGCGACAGCCATTGGACTTTGCAAAAGCCATGTTTCGAGGATTTTGAAGCCTTTTGAGAATTTGTGTAAATAAGTATACTATATCGAATTATGGCGAAATTTATAGCGGCTATCGCAGGTTTTCTGTTTATCTTTTTGGCGTAATGGTTATGCTTCTTTTGCGCTCATGAAAAAAACTCGTTTGCTCTTTGTGTTGTACGATCGGCCCAATTACCCTGGCGGGCCGATTATTAACTATTTAAGATTGCTGCCTCTGCTGGTCGAGCGAGGATACGACGTCCATGTGCTTGTGCTTTATCATGCTGATTATCCAAACGCAAGGATATTAAGATCGAAAGGGGTAAGTATTTATCCAACCACCTTTATTGTGGATAGTATGAAGGCGGTGAGATGGATATTGAGAAAAGCCGAAAAAATCCAGCCGGATATCTTTATCCCGGATGTTTCCACACCGGGCTGTTTTGCCGGTAAATGGATGAAAGAATCCGGCATACCTGTGGTCAATTCCCATAGAAGCGATGATGACAACAACTGGGGGAAGGCGATCTATTTTAGCGACCCCCAGTATGGGTTTGCCACCTCCGCCATCTTCTGTGTCAGTAATTACCTTCTTGAAAAATTGACCAGGAAAATATCCAACCCGGACCTGGTAACCATGGTGATTCCTTCCGGTGTTTCGATTCCGAATAACTATAGCCTCCAAAAAAATGGTTTGTCGATCGTGTATGCGGGCAGGCTTGTGCAGCGACAAAAAAGAATAAGAGATGTGGTACATGCATTTATAGTGTTGGCCGAAAAATTTAAAGACATGTCTTTTACATTTATCGGGGACGGTCCTGATCGCGGGATGTGCGAGGAGGTTGTAGCAAGTTCGTCTTTTCAGGATAGAATGAAGTTTGTTGGCGTTCTAAAAGACGAGGCGTATAAGAACGAACTGGCGAAACATGATATTGTTGTGTTGCTGTCTGATTATGAAGGAGTGCCGGGATCTCTAATGGATAGTATGGCAAGCGGTCTGGTGCCGGTCTGTTATTCCTATCCGGGTGTTGATGATTTGGTGCTTGATCAGGTAACTGGATTGATTGTAAAAGATAGAAACGCTTCTGTTATCAAGGCTGTTTCTACTCTGGTCGAAAATCATGAATTACGAAGACAAATCTCAAAAAATGCCAGGCGGCAAATCATTGAACGATTTTCAATTGAAATTTCTACGAAAAAATGGGAAAGTCTATTTGATATTTTGATTGAACAGCGTAAAAATATTAACCATAGATTTGTATTTCCCAGCAAAATTAATTTGCCGCCCGCTAATAAATTATTACCCCAGCATGTAATTGAGGGGAGGATGGCAATATTTCGAAAGATATACTCAGCTTTTCGATCTGCCGGTAGAGCCTTCTTCAGAATGAATAATAACTACAATAACGAATTTGATAACTTTGTAGTAGTCCCGTTGACCTGGGGTAATCTGGATCGTTACCTGGTGCGCACCTCCATTCTGGCCGCCTTGAACGGGTTCCTGCCAGCCATGCATGGCCGCCTGCTGGATGCCGGGTGCGGGAAAATGCCATACAAACGGCATATTATGGAGAATAGCGCTGTCAGCGAATATGTCGGGCTCGATATTGAAACAGCGCTGGTCTATGATGAAACCGTCCAGCCGGATTACACCTGGGATGGCGTTGTCATGCCATTTGAAGACGATAGCTTTGATACCTGCATCGCAATTGAAGTACTGGAGCACTGCCCCGAACCGGAGGTGTTTCTTGGCGAGGTCCACCGCGTGCTGAAGCCCGGGAGCGCCGTGTTTTTCACCACACCCTTCCTATGGAATCTGCACGAGACGCCCAATGACCAGTATCGGTACACGCCTTTCGCGCTTGAACGCCACCTGAGGAACGCTGGTTTTGCAGAAGTGGAGATCAAAGCCACCGGTGGGTGGCATGCCGCTTTGGCGCAAATGCTGGGGCTTTGGGCGAGGCGTGCGCCCATGTCCTCCATCAGCAGGCGGTTCATCTCCATCCTCTTAAAACCCATGGTCGCCTGGCTGATCAAAAGGGACGAAAAACATGAGATCGTGTTTTCAGAGTCCCAAATGATCACCGGGCTGTATGGCCTGGCCAGGAAATAAAATGAACCCCAGGCTGGCTGTGATCTCTCCCGGGCAAAACGTGTATACCGAAACCTTCATCCAGGCCCATAAGAACATCCCTGGGATGGATGTGTATTTTTATTATGGCGATCATCTCCCGATGATGCTCGAAGGCCGGGGCGAGTTGGAAAGGCATTTGTGGAAATCTGCCTTGACCCATTATTTGGGGAGAATGCTGGGCTCCGGTTTTACAGACCGGCGCGAGGATGCCTTGCTGCGCTCCTTCAAAAAGGAAGGCATAAATTGCGTGCTGGCCGAATATGGGCCCACCGGCGCAAAAGTTTTAAAAGTTTGCAAAAAGGCGGGCCTGCCCCTGGTGGTGGTTTTTCTGGGATATGACGCAGCCATGCATGCCATTCTGAAAACCTACCAACAGCCCTATCTGGATATGTTCGAATATGCCAGTAAAGTGATTGTGGTCAGCCGCGCCATGCAAAGAAAAGTTCACGAACTTGGCTGTCCCACTGAAAAAATAACCTATAGCCCGAGCGGTCCGCATGAACGCTTTTTTAAAAATGAACCGGGCTTTTCTCAAAAGTTATTCATCAGCACGGGCAGGTTCGTCGATAAAAAGGCCCATTACTACACCATCCTTGCCTTTAATGAGGTCTTGAAAAAACACCCGGATGCCCGGCTGGTCATTGCAGGGGATGGAACCTTATTTAATGCCTGCCTGAACCTGGTGCGCTTCCTGGGGATTGAGCAGGCCGTGTCGCTGCCTGGCGCGATCACCCTTGACCAGTTTGCCGATCACCTGTCTGCGGCATGTGCCTACGTTCAGCATTCGATCACCGCCCTGGATGGCGACATGGAAGGGACCCCCGTGGCGATCATGGAGGCTTCCGCCGCAGGGTTGCCGGTCGTGAGTACGCGTCATGCCGGTATCCCGGATGTGGTCGTGGATGGAGAGACCGGGTGGCTGGTGGACGAGCACGATGTAAAAGGCATGGCTGGGAAAATGCTCAGGCTCCTTGAAGATCTGGACCTGGCCAAACAAATGGGTGCCAGAGGCAGGAATTTTATTCGCGAAACCTGCAGCCGCGAACAGCATCTTGACCTGCTTGCGGCAACGATCAGGGAGGCCGTTGTAAATTTTGGTTAAGAAGGTTATGATGCCCAGCCGGTGTTTTATATACAAAATCCCCATGGGCTCGCTGAATAAGAAGGAGAAAAGAGTTTGTTGGAAAACGAAAAAGGAAGGATCGTGGTTTTTGGCGGCGGTGGGTTTATGGGCTCCGCTATTGTAGAGCGCCTCCTGCGTGACGGGTATTTTATCCGTGTCTTTGAGCACCCGCGCGCAAAACCATATCGCACCTTCCAGCCCTCGGAGCGTTTGGAATGGTTTTCGGGGGATATGTCAAGAAGCCATGAGGTCTTGCAGGCCGTGTCCGATATGGAGGCGGTCATTCACCTGGTATCTTTTACCGTTCCAAAGAGTTCGAATGAAGATATGGCGTATGATGTCCAGACCAACCTGATCGCCTCCCTGCAATTGCTTAATGCCATGGTGGCGCGCCAGGTCAGGAAGATCGTCTTCGTTTCCTCCGGTGGAACGGTTTATGGGGTGCCGCACTATAATAGTCCCATCGATGAACAGCATCCCACCGCGCCGCTCGTCTCATATGGAATTACCAAACTGGCCATCGAAAAATATTTATTATTGTTCCAGCATCTCCACGGCATAAAACCTGTGATCTTGAGGGTGGCCAACGCGTATGGGCCGAGACAGCGTCCCGAGACCGCTCAGGGCGCCGCGGGTATATTTTTATACCGGGCCTTGTCCGGGCTTCCGCTTGAAATTTGGGGGGATGGTTCCGTTGTCCGCGACTACGTTTATACAGATGATGTTGCGGACGCATTCTCCAGGGCGCTGGGTTACGAAGGCCGGCATAATGTGTTTAATATCGGCTCCGGCACAGGTACCAGTCTCAACGCCCTGGTGGATGAGATCGAGAATGTGACTGGCCGCAAGGTGACTCGAAAGTACATGGAAAAGCGCCGCTTTGACCTGCCGTATAATGTGCTGGATAACACTCTCGCACAGGAGGAATTGGGCTGGTCGCCTTCCACCACGCTGCAAGATGGCTTGCGCAACACAGCGGCCTGGCTGGAATCCCAACCCGGATAAAAGCGTTTTGCAGTCCTGGCCTGCGGCGACTTGAACGATTTATAAAATGACTGACTTAAGCGAAAATCAATCCCCTGTGCTTTTTTCCGTGCTGATCGCAAACTATAATAATGGCAGATATCTGGAGACCTGCCTGCAAAGCATCTTTTCTCAAACGTATCCGCATTGGGAAGTTGTCATTGTGGACGATGCCTCCACCGATGAGAGCCTTACACTGTATGAAAAATATGCAGGGGATGCCAGGATAAAAATTTTTCGGAATAACGTCAACCGGGGCTGTGGCGCAGCAAAGCGGGCTTGCGTTCAACACGCCGCAGGCGATGTCTGCGGATTTTTAGATGCAGATGATGCCCTGCTGCCAACCACACTCGAAGTGATGGTCAGGAAACACCGGGAGAACCCCGGGTACAGCATGGTGTACTCCACTCATTATATTTGCGATGAGAATTTGATTCCGCAAAAAGCGGCGGATTATGTCGGGCAGATCCCTCCCGACAGAAGGTCCATGACCTTGTTGAATCCTGTCATCTCCCATTTTGCAACCTTCAAAAGGTCAAATTACCTCTTAACGGAGGGGATCTCTGAAATGTACACCAAGGCGGTTGATAAGGACCTGTATTACAAAATGGAGGATACCGGCCCCGCCCTGTATGTGAATGAGCCGCTTTATTTGTACCGCCATCATGCCGGCAGTATTTCCTTGAATGACCAGAAGCGGATCGCGCATTATTACGAACTGACCGCAAAAGTACTGGCTCTCTTTCGGTTGAAAGGAGATGCCAGGCATTTCAGAAATTTGCCCCACAAAGAGTCCCAGTTGGTTGGCGGGATGCTCGGAGTGGCCTATTTTGAATGGAGAAAAAAAAACTTTGGCCGATCCCTCAACTTGATACTAAAAATAACCCTGTTCTCGCCGCTGGCGTTCATCCGGTTCTTTTTTGAAAAAGGTATGGATTTATGGAAAAACTTCGGTCCTTGGTCTCGATAATCATTCCCTGCTATAACCAGGCCCGTTTTCTGCCCGAAGCGCTCGAAAGCATCCTGCAGCAGACATACCCGGATTGGGAGTGCATCATCGTGAACGATGGGAGTTCCGATGATACAGAGCAGGTTGCGCAAGAATGGGTTTCAAAAGACACCAGGTTCCGGTATGTAAAAAAACCAAACGGCGGGTTGAGCTCGGCCAGAAATGCAGGCTTGCAGGTTGCGACAGGGGAGTATATCCAGCTTCTGGATGCGGATGATTTGCTGGAAGCCAATAAACTACGCTCCCAAATGATTTACTTGCGCGACGGCAGCGATAAGGTCGATATCCTTGTATCGGGATACAGGTACTTTAAGGATGTGGCTGAAAAGCGCGGGCTCTATATTTTTGGCCCGGCGAACACCCTGCCGGAAGTAGCGCTCCAAAGTTCAGATCGAAACGATTTGGTGAAACTCTTCGCCCGTACCAACCCCATGGTGGTCAGCGCTCCACTCTACCACCGCGGCGTCTTTGAAAAAGTTGGCAGGTTCGATGAGGACCTAAGCGCGCTGGAGGATTGGGATTTCCACTTTCGTTGCGCCCTCAGCGGGGCGCTGTTTCAACATATCGGGTATCCGCCAAATTCCAGGGCGTTGATCCGCCTGCACGAACATAGTATGTCAGCTGACCGCGGGCGTATGATCTCCAGCCTCAGGAAGTTCAGGCAGAAACACAGATCGCATACCGTCTTTGCTGCTGAAAACGATTTGATCGTGGAAGATTTCAGAAAATCGATCTACCCCATCGTAAAAATGTTCATCCCCCCGGTCTTTATCTGGCTGGCCAAAAGAATTTTGAAAACGGCCTAGGGTCCCATGCCTGACGTTTCCATCATCATTCTTGGATATAAAAGTTCAGCGCACCTGCCCACCTGCATGGACTGCCTGGAACATCAGACATGCCGGAATTTTGAGGTTGTGTTTATTGACAACGGCTCCGGCGATGGTTCGCTGGAGATCGTCGAAAGCCGCAAGGCATCCTTTCCGGTGCATATCCTTAAGCAGGACCGCAACCTTGGTTTCGCCGCCGCCAACAACATCGGGGCGAAGCTTGCCCGGGGAAAATGGATCGCCCTGCTCAATGCCGATGCCTACCCGGAGCCGGATTGGCTGGCCAGCCTGCTGCGCGCGGTGGATCAAGCCCCGGAATACTCGGCCTTCTCTTCCCGGCAGATCCAATTTCATGCCCCCCATTTATTGGATGGGGCGGGGGATGCCTACCATATCAGCGGACTGGCCTGGCGAAATCAATATAACCTTCCAGCAGGTCAAAACGGCCTGAAGCAGCGCGAGGTTTTCAGCCCGTGCGCTGCCGCGGCCATGTACTTGCGCGAGGAATTTCTAAAGGCCGGTGGCTTTGATGAGGATTATTTTTCCTATTTTGAAGATGTCGACCTCGGCTTTCGCCTTCGCCTCCTGGGAACCAAATGCCTGTATGTGCCTGAGGCTGTGGTACAGCATGTTGGCAGCGCCAGCACCGGAAAGCGCAGCAATTTCTCGGTCTATTATGGCTATCGCAACCTGATCTGGACCTTTTTCAAAGATATGCCATCCCCGTGGATCTGGCTCTTTCTTCCGCTTCATATCGGGACTGTTCTTTTCTTCTCCATCTACCTTACTCTGCGCGGGCAGGGCGGAACGATCTGGCAGGCCATCTTTGACGCCATGCGCGGCCTGCCCAAAATATTGGGGAAACGAAAGATAATTCAAAAGAACAAACAGATCGTGCCAGGTGAAGCCTTGCGGTTTATGTCCAGGGGACTCTTCCAGCCTGTGCGTGAATTTATCAAACGGAATCGTACAGCATGACACACTCCACCTTCACTACCCTTTCCATCGTCAGTCACGGGGGCGCCGATCAAGTCGCCAGCCTGCTTGCCAGTATCCTCAAACACGAGCCGGATACAGCAATGCGCTTCGAGCTGATCCTCACCGATAACCTCAAAGATAACCTGCCGGATTTCGACCCGACCCCCTGGTTCTCGCTTCAAATTTTACGCAATGATAAACAGCTGGGTTTCGCCGAAAACCACAACCGCGCCTTTGAACATGCGCGCGGCCAGTATTTTGCCATCCTCAATCCCGACATCCTTCTTGAAGCCGCCGTTTTTGAAGATCTCCTGCAAAGCCTCATAACCCATCAAGCCGATTTGATCGCCCCGCAGATCGTGGATGCGACTGGGTCCGTGCAAGACGCCAATCGCTCGCTGCCGACGCCCTTTGAGTTGATTCGCCGTCGTCTGCCTGGTTACACCTTTGTCCCTTCCCGGCCCGACTCTGACGGCATGATCCGCCCGGATTGGATCGCAGGCATGTTCTGGCTGGTGCGCTCCGATTCCTACCGGCAATTGGGTGGCATGGATAAAAAATTCTTCCTTTATCTTGAGGATGTGGATTTTTGCAGCCGCGCCCGTCTGAGTGGCATGAAAATCATGGTGGATACGAATATCCGCGCCCGGCATGATGCGCAGCGTGCCAGCCGCCGAAAACTGTATTACCTCTTTCTGCACTTCCAAAGCGCGTTGCGTTTCTTTCTATCCCCGGTTTACCGCCAGATTCGACGCAAATAAAGACACTGCCTTTCGAATACATGGGGAAAATCTCTGATAAACTTCAATCCGCAGTTTTGCTCTGGATTATTTACAGAATGTTCCCCACTTTCTTTTTTGGACTGGTTAGCCTGCTTTTGAGCCTTGCTCTCGGCCGCCCTGCCGCCTATCTGGCAGAACGCTTCGGAGTGATGGATATTCCCGGTTCCGCACCGCATAAGCAGCATGCGCGGCCTACGCCCCTGGCTGGTGGCATTTTGTTAATGGCTGCCCTGGTTGTCATGGCGTTCTTGTTTTATCCATCGTTGAGCGGCGATATGCTGGTGGTGCTCGTTGGGGCATTGGTTATTTTTGCTTTTGGCTTGTGGGATGACCGCAAAGGGCTTTCCGCCGGACCCAAATTAATGGGACAACTGCTGGCCTCTGCCATTCTGATCTATTTTGGGGTGCAAGTTCGTTTTATGAGTATTCTTTTTCAATATTATGGCTGGCCGCCGGAACTGGGCCAGGCCATGAACATCCTCATCACTTTGTTCTGGCTGATTGGCATTACCAACGCCCTGAACATGATCGACAGCATGGACGGCATTGTGGCGGGCATGGGTGTCATCGCTTCTGCATTTTTTATGGGGGCCACCGGCCTCTCGGGTCAGCCGATCCTTTCCCTGTGGGCTGCCGGGCTGTTCGGAATCAGCGCCGGGTTATATATCTGGAACGGACTGGCCTCCCGTTTTTTTCTGGGCGATTCCGGCGCACAGACAATGGGGTTTTTGTTGGCCTCCTTCGGAATCTTGTATAATCCCTTCAACCGTGCCCCGGAATCTTCATGGATTGTCCCGATCTTGTTGTTGGGTGTTCCGATCTTCGATACCACCCTGGTCACGCTCTCTCGTTTGCGAAGAGGGCAGCAGGTTGGCAGTGGTCGCCGGGACCATACCTATCACCGTTTGATCGCGCTTGGGTTCTCGTCACGGAACGCTGTGTTTTCCACACATCTGACCTCCCTCCTCATCAGTTTGATCGCCTTACTGACTTTGTATATCCCTTCTTCCATAGCCTTGATTTTCTTTTTTGCAACCATTGCATGTGGGTTGGTCTTTTTGTTTTGGCTTGAACGAAAGCCCACCCTTGACGATTTGACAGGCGGCGACCATGGCGATTGACATAAAACCTGAGAAACGCCTGCCCGCCTATATGACCTTCCTGGTGCTGGGGCTATTGACCGTATTAGCCCTTATGCTAACCTCCCCTTCGGATTCGAAAAACGCATTCCTGTTCGGGTACTCGCTTGAGATTCTTTTAATCGATTTGCTGATGTTGATCGTCAGCGCTGCGCTTCTTTTTCTGGCCTGGAAATGGAGCCGCAACCCTGAGCGTTCTCTTCGCCTTTGGCATAGCGTGACCCGGCACGACCGGCTGCGGGATTTGCTCCTGTTGCTGGCGCTGGGGTTGACTATTCTTATTGTCTGCATATTGCTTTTGCCATCTTATCGACTGGGGAGTTTGGCCGGGTATGTCTACAGGTTGTATCCGTTTGTGGTCTGGCTGGCCGTAACCGGCGCAGTGACGACCGCAATCCTCATTTTTGAACGCAGGGCAACTGGAAATATTTCCCCCGTTCAGTTCCAGACCTCCATCCTCTACCCGGGTTTGATCATTTATGGATTTATCATCCTGATGTTGATCGTGGTGCAGGTCACAGGGATCGGTATCCGCCAGCCTGAGGAATATTGGTTTGGGACGGGAGTGCCGGTGTTGGGCCTGCAAGTGTTGTATGCCTTGATCGCAGGCGCCCTCCTGCTTTGGTTGGAGCCGAGGCTGCCAATAAAGCAAAGAACCCGGCTGGATTGGTTTCTCTTCTTTGCGATCTGGATGCTCAGCGCGTGGCTGTGGGCGCATGAACCGCTGAGCACAAATTATTTCATGCCAGACACGGCGAAGAATCCCGTTTTTCCTTACTCAGATGGCGCGACCTTTGATATGGGCAGTCAATATGCGTTGATCGGGCAGGGATTGTTCAACAGTCAGTATTTTGACCGGGCCCTTTATAGTTCTTTCCTGACCTTTCTGCATATCCTTGTAGGGCAGGATGTATCCCGGGTGATGACCGCGCAGGCGGCGATGTTTGCTGTCCTGCCCGCGCTTGTTTATTTGATTGGCAGGGAGATGCATGGGCGCGCCTTGGGCATGGCTTCTGCTGTGCTGGTTTCCCTGCGCGGGGTGAATTCCATCATTGCTGCGAAATGGATCGATACGGCCAGCCCGAAAATGTTCCTGACGGATTTTCCAACCGCTGTTGGGGCGGCTGTCTTTATTTTATTCCTGCTTTTGTGGCTGAAACGAAAAGATAAAATCTCCCTTTTGGTTTGGGCGGGCGGGGCATTTGGACTGACCCTCATGGTGCGGACGCATGTATTGATCTTGCTGCCAGTGGCGTTAACTTTTATTGCGGCGGGGCAGCGTTTGCGCTGGAAGCAGGTTGTCCTTTTGGCACTGGTGTTCATGACAGGATGGGTGACTGCCACCCTCCCATGGGAATTGCGGAATCACTCGAAGGATATTCCCATGTTTTACATGTACTATTCGCGCATCGAACTCTTGCTGCGTTATCGTTACGGTATCGGCGCGGATGCGTTTACTCCCGCTCCCGATAGTATCCAGGCGGTTCAGCATCCGCATGAAGTTTCACGCCAGCGTGTTTTGACCTCAGACATGGGGAAGATCTGCGTCTCCACGCCTTGTTCGATTGCCAACCATTTCCTGCATAACTATGTCACTGCTGTGACATTCATGCCATCGTCGTTCCTTCTTCACGATCTGTGGAATACAATCAAGGCTGATACCCCCTATTGGAAACAGGATTGGAAGGAGGGGCAGGTTGGGACGATAGGCACATTCTTCCTGCTTCTAAACCTGGCCGTGCTCTCTCTGGGGTTGGGTTCCACTTGGGCGTTCAGCCGCTCGCGAACCTTGATGATGCTGTCGATGCTATCGGCTTATTTTGCGGTCAATTCGCTTGGGTTGACTTCCGGCGGCCGCTATATCGCCCCTGTGGATTGGATTCTGTGCATCTTCTTCATGGCGGGATGGGTGCAGATCGCATCCTGGCTGATGATTTGGGTTGGCGCGGCTCCAGGCGAATTTGCTGCCGCTGAAAGCGATGTTGTACTTGATGCGACCCGTTCGCAATGGCTGCGAGGCGGGGCGATGTTGATCGCAGTTTTTGCAATGGGCTCTTTGCTTCCGCTTTCCGAACAATTCTTTGCGCCGCGGTATCAAGTTCGATCCGTGGACCAAGTACTGGATGCGCTTGCAGAGTCGGGACAGTTACAACAATCTGGCCTGACCGCCGAAGACCTGACCACGTTCATGGCCAGCCCCAACGCCTTGATGATCGAAGGCCGTGCGTTATATCCACGCTACTACCGGGAGGGTCAGGGAGAACAGGACCTGAGTACATACTATCGCTGGTATGAATATCCGCGTTTGGTGTTCACGGTGATTGGACCCTATTCCGCGCAATTTCAAGGGGTGGTGATTGCCGGAGACCGCCCATCGATCTCCCTCCATACGGCGGATGTGATCGTCTTTGGTTGTTATACAAAAGATTACATGTCCTATATCAGTGGTGTCGTGGTCTTTGCAACTTCTGGCGAGGGCTATGTTTATCATCGCCTGCCTGCGGCGCCTCTGAAATGTCCGCTACCGGAATCGGTGAAATAAAAGAGGAGAGCCATGCGGCTCTCCTCTTTTATTATAAGTAGTCGTCTGAAGGAGTTTATAAAACTTTTCTCGCTCAAGCCGCCGGGAGCATATTTTTATAAAATTTATTTCGACCGGCTATTTATTTTCCGCAATCATATAAATTTAAGGCTTGCGGACCATTTGGCCCTTGTTGTCCTTGAGCGCCGCGTTGAGCAAGGCTGTAGCCTTCCACCGTTACACAATCAGACTTCAACCAGTTGATGATCTCCTGGCGGTCTTGACCGCCCTCCCCATAAAAGATGTACCGCAGTTCCCTGTCTGCGACCATATTGGCAATACTCTCTTGAGAGACAACCGCATCGCTGCCGCTAAAGCCGCCCATATACAGAACCGGCCTGCCCGTGGCCAGCACCAGTTCTGCACCTTGTTGAGAGGATGGTACCGCGACCAGATATTCGATATCTTGCGTGTTGGCTTGTAGAAAATCCAGAAGCGTTGTGTCCACGCTTGACCCTTCCATGTTGATGGGGGTGTTTGGAGTTCCGTTTTTTCCCTTGTATGCGCTGGGCAGGTTATTGTCTGCTCCGCTCGAAACGGTCATCACGCTCCAGTAGAGCGGAACGATCAGGATGGAGGCCAGAATGGCTGAGTAGGCCATCGTGCGCGAGAACCTCACCGTTACAAGCCCTGCCGCGCAAATGAGCAAGGCTCCGGGCATCCACCATGAAAAGGATCCATACTGGCTGGCCGTAAAGAACTGGAATCCCAGAGTCAAAAGGGCCATCAGACTCAAGACAGCCGTGGCATACCTCTTATCCCAATGCCATATTTGGGCAAACCCGATACCGACCATGGCACCCAACGCCGGGGACAGCATGATGGTGTAGTAGGCATGAAAGATTCCAGAGACCATGCTAAGGAAAACCAGACAGGTCATGAGCCAGCCGCCCCAGAGGATCAGGCCTTTATGGATATTTGCCTCGACCGGCAATTGAATACGTGAGCCGAAGACCGCGGTTAACAGGCTCAATAGGGCGAACGGCAGCAGCCAGGACATTTGACTTGAGAGCGGTGCGATAAAGAAACGTTGCAGGCCGGGCGACCCCGTCTCGTTGCTGAAGGGAGTGTTCCTGTATTGTGAGCCGGGTCTGTTGGAGTTGCCCTGTCCATTAGGTGGGGCGCCCTGTGGCGCGCAGGCAAATTGATCGAGATCTGGCGGCAGGATACAAAATCCATTGATGGTTGCTCCCGTTGGCTGGGTGAAGGAACAGGGATCGCCCTGCGCCTTGCCCTGACAGGCTTCCAGCGCCGCGGGCGGGGGACCTTGAACCTGTCCCTGCGGCCTCTGGCCAGGATTCACCTGCGGCTGATTCCCAGCATTGAGAGGCTGGCCCGGCATCGGCGCAGTGCCGACCGGATAAACATACCCGGAAGGCTGCTGGTTACTTCCCGCCCCGCCATTGTTTTCAAGACGAGAGACGCCGTTATGCCCAAAGATCAACCCCATGACCGTATTATTTCCGCTCGATCCGATATAAGGCCGACGCTCTGGCGGGACGAGATCCACAATCACGGCCCATGAAAGTGAAACTATGACAAGTAGCATGGTGGCAATGCCCAGGTTGAAAACCTTCTTCACCCAGCCTTCCTTTGAGCCGAAAAAGTACAACGCGTAGAATGCGGGCAACGGCAGAAAGGCCTGTAACATTTTGACATTGAAACCAAGGCCTGTGATGAGTGCGCCAGCCAGCAGCCAAAAGAGACTCCCGCTTTCTGTTGCGCGGATGAAGGCCCATGCCGCGACCAGCAGGGTGAAGACCAGGATGCCATCCATGGTGTTATTGCGATTGGTGGCAAGGAAGATGGGCGTGACTGCCATCACCAGCCCCGCAACCAGACCAGCCAGTTCTCCCATGTGTTTTTTGACCATGCTGTAAAGTAACCCGATCCCGAAAACGCCGGAGAGGATGTTCGGTAATGAAACGCTGAATCCGCTTACGCCGAGGAAATACGCGAAGACCGCTTCGATCCACAACCCGAGCGGAGATTTATCCACTGTGACCGAGCCGCCCGGTTCGGCCGCTATGAAGAAAAAATTAGAGGGCGATTTAAGCATGGCCTCCACGGCAGCGGTGTAATAGGCATTGGCATTGCCGATGGATCGGATATTAACCATATGTAGCGCCAGGGAGGCTCCCATGATGAACAGGATGATCAGCGTGCCAAGGGTGAATCGGGGGAAAAGTTTTTTATCCAGCATGGATGTGCGTGTGAAAGGATCTGACATGAGTAAAAGCCTCCGGATTCGCAAGAATGGGGGTTATTATGGTTCACATCCCCTCAGGTGAGGTTTACAAAATAATTTCAGATTCGGCCATGTATGCTGGGAACTCCCTAAAATTCAGCATGTTATAATCCGATTCATGCCTCGCAATAAATTAATAGATGCAGCGATCTATCTGGTTTTGATCATTGCATTCCTAGCCTCCCGCCTTCCAAAAATCAATTCATTTGTCACACTGGATGAGCCGTCCTGGTTGAGTCAGGGGGCGAATTTTTATTATGCCCTTGGGCAGCGCGAGTTTGAAAATACAGTCTACGAGTATCAGCCCGCCGTGACCACCATGGCAATCATTTCGCTGGCGATGTTCCTGTATTTTCCCGAATATCGTGGGTTGGGCCAGGGGTATCTGGATTATGAAAAAGGAACGCTGGATCCGTTTATGCTCAAGCATGGATATGATCCGCTGGTGCTCCTGACCTATGCAAGGGTGATTCAGGTGTTTGTTCTTTTGGCACTGGCCCTTCTTTTTTATTTCCTGCTTCAGAAATTCACCTCCAAGCCAGCGGCGCTTTTCGCGGTCCTGTTTGTCACTTTTGACCCGTATTATCTGGGCCTGACCCGTATGATGACTCATGAAGCCATGCTGGCTTTATTTGTACTGGTTTCTCTTTTGGCTTTGGCGGTTTACCTTTTTAAAGAGCGCAAATTTTCTTTCCTCTTGCTTTCTGGCGTATTGGCGGGCCTGGCCCAGCTGACCAAATCATCCGCTGTGGTCATGCTGGCTGGTGTGGGAGTGTTGTTCCTCGCAGACATGATATATGAACGGGGCCAGATCGTCGGCGGGCTCATCTGGAAGGCCCTGAAACTTTTCAGTATCTGGTTGGCGATATTGATGGCGGCTTACTTTGTCTTTTGGCCGGGGATGTGGGTTGCTCCAGGAAAAATGCTATACCAGGTGTATGGCAATGCCTTTAGCTATGCCCTACAGGGGTCAAGGTTGACCATTACAGAAGATTTGGACGCCGAACAGTTTCAACTGACCTCGCCCGGCAAGGGGATTTGGGAAGTTGCAAAAGTACTACCGTATCGGACGACACCAATTACATGGATGGGGATCCTGTTAAGTTTTGCCCTCCCGCTCACTCGGGACCGGAAAATGGTGCATCAAAACGGGGTTTTGTTTGCGCTGTTGCTTGTCAACGCCCTGGCGTTCGTTCTTTTAATCGGCCTGGCTCAGGGACGCAATTCCCCGCATTATATTTTGTCCAGTTATGTATCTTTGAATCTGCTGGCTGCTTTGGGCTGGCTGGAGGCTTCCCGGCGTCTTTTGGCCCGTTCCTCCTTACAGTATGCAGGGGTCGCGCTGATCTTGATTCTGCAAATAGGAAGCGCGCGCTCTTCCTATCCCTATTATTTTACATATCGGAATCCGATTCTTCAGGCTGCGGGCTGGTTCAGCCAATATCCCCAGAAACCGTATGGCGAGGGGCTGGAGACTGCCGCCCAATACCTATCGCAGTTGCCAGGGGCGGCTGACGCAACTGCTTTCGTATACTACAGCCGGGGATGTTTCTCGTATTTTTATCCCGGGCGATCGATTAGTTTCAGGCCTTATTATATTGACGGCGATCACACGGAAGATCTGCTGGGCAATCTGCGCTCTTCCGACTATCTGGTTGTCTATTATGCCAATCAGGTTCAAATGGAAAAGTACGATACTTATTTGAAAATCCTTTCTCGGGCGGAACCATTTCATGTAATCTGGCTGGATGGATATGAGTACATCCGCATTTATAAAGTGGATGCACTCCCACCTGAAATTTTTGATGAGTTAAATGCCTTATGATGAAAAAAAAAATTCAAGACAAACCAGGTCGCAGCCTTTTGGTGATTCTTTTATTTCTGCTGATTTTGCCCTCCTGGTTGATTCAAAACGACAGGGTCATCAATGTGGACGAGCCGCGCTGGATTGTGCGCGGCGCAAATTTTTATTACGCGATAACCCATAAAGAATTCGATAAGACGATATTTGAATATCATCCCGGCGTGACCAATATGTGGATCGTGTCTGTTGCCATGCACATTTATTTCCCCGGGTATCGCGGACAAGGCCAGGGGTATTTTGACCCGCTAAAGCAAAAATTCGAAGAATTTTTGCGAAAGAACGGCAAGGAGGCCATTGATCTCGTTCGAACCAGCCGATATATCCATGCAGGCGTGCTGGCGTTAACCACTCTGGTTGCCTTCGTACTGTTGCTTCAAATTATGGATCCCATGGCGGCTTTACTAGGCATGACTCTGGCGCTCCTGGCCCCGTTTTACCTCGGGCATTCCCGACTGATGAACCTGGAGGGCATGCTCTCCCTTTTTGTGCTGGTGTCCTTTCTGGGCCTTCAGGTATATCTCAGTCAAGGCAGCCGGGTTCAATACTTATTAATCTCAGGGGCCGCATTCGGACTGGCGCAGTTAACCAAATCCTCCTCCATTGTCATTATGGGAATGGCCGGGCTGATGATTCTTGCCGATCTGGTCAAGCGGGATGAGAAATTACTCAAGGAGAAAATTTGGGATGCCGTAAAGATATTTGCCATTTGGTTTGGGATGGCGGCTTTTGTATATACTGTCCTGTGGCCCGGGATGTGGGTTGCGCCGGGTAAGATGCTGGCCGAAGTGTACGGAAATGCGGTTAGCTATGCCTTTCAGGGCGCGCGTTTGGATGTGACTGAAGAACTGTCGCCGGATGGTTTCAACCTCGATTCCGGGTCTAATGGAATCGTTCACTTTGTCAAAGCGTGGGCCTCGTCTTCCACGCCGCTCACCTGGATCGGTTTGATTTTCGCCCTGTTTTTTCTTTTCTTCAAAGAGGGCAACTCCCCGGTTGCCAGCAAGACCACCCAAATATATTTGCTCGTGCTTGGCGGATTGTTCATTGTGATGTTTGGGCTTGCCCAGGGGCGAGACTCTCAGCATTACATCCTTAGCAGCTATGTCACCTTTGATGTATTGGCCGGGGTCGGCTGGGTTTGTTTTTTGAAACAGGCTCAGGCGCGCTGGAGCGCCTTGAGGCGCCCTTACTTTCTGGTTGTTGCATGCCTGGCCCTGACAGGAGCGCAAATCTTGTTCGGACTCCCTTATTCGCCTTATTACTTTAATTACACGGCGCCTTTTGCGAGTGCGCCAGCAACGTATGGATATGGGGAAGGATATTCGGAGGCTGCGGATTATCTGGCTCGGAAACCCAATGCTCAAGCGCTTCGCGCCTATGTATATAACGGTATGGGTACCTTTTCATATTTCTTTCCCGGAGAGACGGTTATCTTCAAACGGGTCTATATCCTCAAGGATGATTTTGAGACGATATTTGCAGATATGCACCGCAGCGATTACCTGGTCTTGTATCCCATTGTTCGGGGTAAACAACCTGAAACCGAAAAGATCCTTGGAAAACTCGAAGGGGTGGTGGCGCCTGAAAAGATCATTTACATCCATGGGCAGGAATATATTCAGATCTATCGGATTGCGGATATCCCTGAAACGTTTTACTCAACTTTGGGCGCGCCGTAATTTTCGAGCGGGGTGTGAAGCGTCGCTTTTCCTTTCTTCTTTGTCATGAAAGTACCATATACTGCGAAAGGCGATGTAGAGTAAAATTTCAACCATGGTGGCACAAAACGCCCAGCGTACGCAAACAGGCTTTCAGCGGTATGGTATTCTGGTCAACCGGTTGTTGCAATGGATCGTTTTTGCATATCAGGCGGTTGCCGCAGTCCTATTCGTGTTGTCCTTGCTGTTCGCAAATCGTTGGTTGCAGCAACCATTCATAGGCGCTTTTTACGAACATACCATGGTCTTTAATGGCACCGGCCAATCGGGTACTGATCCGGCCTGGTTCCTTTACAGGCAGGTTCAAGTGGGGGATCAACTGATGGCGATTGATGGCGTCCCCGTGACCTCGGCAGAAGAAGTTCGAACGATCTTACTGGCCCAGCCTGAGAATGATCGAACTGTTCAGGTCACGGTATTGACGAAAGCGGGGAAGGAACGGGCCTTTGATGTCACCCTGACCAACTTCCCTGCTTCGAGCCGGAACGTTTACTTTATCGTCCCCTCCATCCTTGGGGCCATCTTTTTGGCGGTAAGTTTGTGGATCTTTGGTTTCCGCCGCAGTGAACCAGCCGGGCGTGCCTTTTCCTTGTTCACATCTTCGCTGGCGATTGTTACCGGCATCTATTTCAACCTGATCACCACCCACGAATTTACAGCCTTTTGGACTCTGGCTACGGGAATCGCAGGGGGCGCCATGATCAACCTTGCGCTTGTCTTCCCTATGGAGCCGCGCGGCGTCATCAACCGGCCGTATTTGAGGTGGCTGGGCCTGGCAACCGGGTTGAGCTTATCCTTGATCTCCCTGCCAAATTTATTTAATTTTGACCGACCCACTACCTATATTACCAACTGGCAGATGATCTATGGGTTTGTGGCACTCAGCACCCTGTTCTACATCGGTATGAATTTGTATTATGCCCTCTATGCCCAATCGCCAGTTATCAAAACACAGTCCCGCACGATCTTGATCGGCACCACAGCTGCTTTTGCTCCGCTGGCCATCTGGCTGATCTTCGGGTTTTTACGCCCCACGAATTTCTCGCCCTATCTCTTCCTGCCGCTCGCTTTCTTCCCTTTAGTGATTGGGTACACCATTTTGCGCTTCCGCTTCCTGCGCACCGATGACCTGGTGCGGCGCGGGTTTACCTACGCCTTGCTGACGATCATCATCACGGTCGGATATGCCCTCGTCATTTCCGGGGCAGGTTTATTGTTTGGGAATTACCTTCCCGCGAACAATCCCTACTTTGTGGGTGGCGCTCTTTTCCTTTTGGCGGTTTCCCTCGAGCCCGTTCGCACAAGGATGCAAAATCTGGTCGACCGCATCTTCTTTCGCGGCGCGCGGGTCTACGCCGAGCAGTTGGAGGATTTCTCACACAAATTGACCACCGCATTGGACCTGGTCACCATTGGTACCGTGATGAGGGACCAGATCGCTTCCACCCTGACCCCTAGCCGGATCCACATCTATACCTTTGATACGCTCAACGATTTTTTCGCTGCCCTTCCCGGCGACGACCGCCGGCCGACCAGCGATATCCGTTTTACATCCACCAGCCCATTGGCTCAATATTTTGAAAAAGAGAAACTTCCGCTTTATTTGGACAGCACCATGTCCATCCCGGATTCCCTGCTGCCAGAGCAGTCGCGACTGGCCTTGTTGGGCGCCCGCCTTTTCATTGCGCTTCCGGGGAAGAGCCACCCCAATGGATGGGTGGCTCTCGGATCCCGTCTGACCGGGCAGGCCTATGCCCCGCGAGACTTGCGCTTCCTTGAGAACATCTGCGATCAGGCTTCCGTGGCCATTGAACGTGTGCAAACCGTTTCCCATCTTGAGCGGCGCATCCAGGAAATGAATGCGCTGACCCGCGTGTCGAAGGGGGTGAACGTCACCATCACCTTTGATGATGTGCTGGAATTGATCTATGCCCAGACGGCACAGATCATTCCGACTTCGCATTTCCATATTACCTTGTATAACAAGGATAGTAATTATTATTATTACGGCTTTTGCCTGGATAATAACGAGCGTATTTCAGAACGCGAAAACCAGCCGTTTATGGCAAACATTGGCCTTGGCCCGGAGGTGATCCGCCGAAGCCGCCCGATCATGACCCAGGATTACACCCGCGAGTGTCAGGCGCGCAGCAATACGCCTGCTCTTGAAAATGTCTTTGCCTGGATGGGCGTGCCGCTGAATGCAGGGGCCACAACCATCGGCTCGCTTAGCGTTGGCAGCCGGGATGGCTCCGTCACCTACTCACGCGGACAATTGGAACTGCTGCAGGCCATCGCCGACCAGACCGCTGGTGCCATCGTCAAGGCCCGCCTGCTGGAAGAGACCGAAAAACGCGCCCATCAGCTGACCACCCTTAACGAGATCACGCGCCAGTTGACCTCTACGCTGGAGTTGAATCCCCTGTTGCAGAACATCCTCGAGAATGCGGTTGGAATTTTAAACTGCGAAGCGGGCAGCCTTTTCCTCGTGGATGACCAAACAGACGAGCTGGTGTTTCAAGTAACGGTTGGCCCGGTGGCGACAAATCTCATTGGCAAGCGCCTCGCCCCGGGAACGGGCATTGTCGGCCGCGCCGTACAGACGCGCAGTGCTGTGATTGAAAACGAAGATCAAAACTCCGCTTCGCGCTTCAAAGGCATTGACCAGCAGACCGGTTTTGTAAGCCGCTCGTTGATGGCGGTGCCGTTGCAGGCCAAGGATCGCGTTATTGGTGTCATTGAGGTCATCAACCGCCGCGACGGTTTGCCCTTCGTTCAAAATGACCAGACTCTGCTCAACGCTTTTGCCGGGCAGGCGGCTGTTGCGATCGAAAATGCCCGCCTCTACACCTTGACCGACCAAAAACTTACGGAGCGTGTGGAAGAACTGTCGGTCATGCAGCGCATTGACCGTGAATTAAATGCCAGCCTCGAAATGGATCGCGCCATGCGCATCACCCTGGATTGGGCGCTTCGTCAATCTTCGGCAGAGGCCGGGCTGATCGGTATCCTTGCTGAAGGCAGGCTGCGTGTCAAGGCTCATCAAGGCCTGGATGCACAGATCAAGGACCTGCCGGATCAGACGATGAAGATCGAACTTCCCGCCATGCTCAAGGCCATTGAGACGGGTTCGCCTCAACAGGAAGTGGTCGAAGCCCAGCGCAGCAAGATGCTTGTTGCCTCTCAAGTTCAAATGGTCATTCCCATCCGCCGTGAAGCGGTGGTGATCGGGCTTTTGTATCTTGAAAGCGTGAACGATACCCAGGTGGATATCGACTTCCTGACCCGCCTCACCGACCATGCCGCCATTGCCATCTCCAATGCGCAACTGTACGATGAAGTTCAACGGGCCAACCTTGCCAAAAGCGATTTCGTTTCCTTTGTCGCGCATGAGTTAAAGAACCCGATGACCTCCATCAAGGGTTATACCGAATTATTGGCGGGCGGCGCCGTGGGGGTGGTCAATGAAATGCAGTCGAACTTCCTGCAGACGATCAAATCCAATGTGGAGCGCATGTCCACTCTGGTGTCAGACCTCAACGACAATTCCAAAATCGAAGCGGGACGCCTGCGACTCGAATACAAAGCCATCAGCGTCTCCGATATTATTGATGAAGTTGTCAGGACCTTCACTCGTCAGATCGAAGAAAAGAAACAGTCCCTGCGCCTGAACATCCCCGGCGGACTCCCGCCCATGTGGGCGGATCGTGTCCGTGTGGGACAGGTCCTCACCAATCTGGTCAGCAACGCTTTCAAGTACACCCCTGAAGGCGGTGTGATCGAGGTGAATGTTGAAGAAACATCCAACCATTGGGATCCTGACGGCGCGCCGAGAGTTATTCACATTTGGGTACAAGATAGCGGGATCGGCATGACCCCTGAAGATCAACAGAAGATCTTCCAGAAATTCTTCCGGTCGGAAGACCCCAAGGCGCGCGAAGTGCCCGGGACCGGTTTGGGTTTGAACATTACCAAGAGTTTGGTGGAAATGCAGGGTGGCCGCATCTGGTTCGAAAGCGAATATCGCAAAGGAACCGCCTTCCATTTCACCATCCCTGTGGCGGAAGGGTAGCGTGCTTCAATGACAGTCAATGCATCCGTTGGTATGGCTCAGGCGTTGGATGGTCGTGAAGCGGGGTTGCAGGCAACACATCAGGCGTTGAACCGGCTGGGCGCTTCTTCGCCAGGCTTTGCCGTGGTGATCTCTTCCCATCAATACCAACCCCGCGAAGTCTTGAACGGAGTTTCCAGCCTTTTATCTGATACGCCGATGATCGGTTATAGTTCACCGGCAGGGCTTACCCGTAATGGACAACATCCTCATTCGGTGGTGGTCGCCTTGTTGAGCGGCGATTTTCAGGCGGATACCATCTGGCTGCCAGGGTATGCCCAATCCGGCCGCGAGACAGCTTTAAAGATCGAACAATATGCCGCGGCAAGGGTGGAGCGCCAATCCATTTTATTTTTCTCCGACGGTTTCAATGGGGATGCGGAACAACTCTGCAATGGCATCTCCCCGGACCTGCATATTACCGGGGGCCTCTCCAGTGGAGACTTGCACACAGGCAATACCTATCAGATCGCGGGAACACAGACAGGCACAGGCGGATTGGTGGCGGGCTTCCTGCGCGGTAATGTAAAGATCGGTGTCGGATCCGATCATGGCTGGAAGCCGGTTGGCAATCAGTTCCGCGTGACGCGCTCGCGCGGTTTCTGGCTCCGTACTCTTGATGGACGACCCACATCTGAAACCTATGCCGGTCTGTTTGGCTATCCCGCGCGCGATTGGGCTTTCCCGCCGTTGAGTTATCTTGCACGCTTATACCCATTGGGCGTGGAGCAGGGTGACGGCCTGGTTGTGCGTTCCCCGATCCGAGTCGAAGCGGATGGAAGTTTTCGTATGAATGCGGTCATCCGCGATGGCATTGATGCCTACCTGCTGGTGGGCAGCCGGGCTTCCTGTGAAAATGCAGCCCGCAACGCAGCGCAGCAGGCTCTTAAGCAACTGGGAAATTCCAAGCCGGTCATGGCGCTGGTAATGGTGGATATCGCCTGGCAGATGTTGTTAAAGGCCAACCCCGGCATTGAAATCGCGGCAATTCAGGAGATCCTGGGGGATGACATTCCCATTGCGGGCGGCTATACCCTTGGGCAGGTCACCTCTGATGAGGTTGCAAAGCCCAAGTTCCTCAACCAGCACATTGTAGTCATCGTTTTTGGAGAACCAGAGTAAGCAAATAAACCGCCTGATAAAGGCGGTTTTCTTTTTATTGATCGCAAAGTTGGGAATTCCTTCTTTTCTTGAATTATTGTATACTGACTTCAATTTCATCGAGGCCGGACATGATTGAGAAACGTCACCCCCAACAACACACAATCCAACCCGAGGGTAAAGAGATTCAAACTGGCGATAAGGGGATTGTGATCGGTGGGTCTGTGACTGACAGCACCATTATCCATGCTGAAACTATTATCCTTGCAGAGCGCCTCTGGCGGGACCTCAAGCCTGTCCTCCCGCCCGCAACCTTGCACAAAGCCACGGCTGCCTACCTCTCCTACCTGACCGACCGACATGATTATCTAAGTTTCAAAGGCATGCGGGCCTCAGATCGCATGCCACTGAAATTGAAACTGCTCGAGCTGTACGTCCCTCTCAAGGCACGCATGGAACTCCCTGAAGGCGATACTTGGAATCGCGATATTAGCCTTGCCGGACGCGATGTCACCCATGACGAACAGAAGACCCTGCGGTTTGGCGAACCGGTTACGCTGCTCGATGTGTTGAAGAAACATTCGGGGGTGATTGTGCTGGGGGATCCCGGGGCGGGGAAAACCACCTTTGTTAAATATTTGGCGCTGTGTCTTGCGCGCGGCGAAGGGAAAAAGGTCGGCCTGGCCGATTATCTTCCCATTCTTCTGCCGTTGGCGGCTTTCGCCAATGCGCTGGAAACCCGCGACATTCCATTGGACGATTTCATCATTGAATATTTCAAAGAGATCGGGGCCAACCTGCCGGTCGGTGAGATGCTGCACGAAGCCCTGAAAGCCGGGCGGACCCTCATTCTGTTGGATGGCTTGGATGAAGTGCGCGATCTCAACGTTCGGAATACCGTGGTCGAGCGGGTCATGGATTTTTATGCCTTCCATCGAAGGCAGGGGAATAAATTTGTCCTGACCAGTCGTATCGTCGCATACCGCGCTGTCCGTCCTGCCGCAGAAGATTTGGCGGAATGCACCATCATTGATTTCGAGGATGGCGAGATCGAAGAGTTCATTGGTCATTGGATCACTGTGCTGGAAAGACAGAGGCAAGGGGATACCGCCATTGCGCGCAGGAATGCAGACACAGATCGACGCGAATTAATGGAGACCATCCATCGGAACCCGGGCATTCGCCAGCTGGCTTCAACGCCGCTGTTATTGACCATTCTGGTCCTGATGAAGCGACAGGATGTTTCCCTGCCAGAGCGACGGGTTCAACTCTACGACCAGTATGTGAATACCTTGCTCTCTACCTGGAATCGGGCCCGTAGTATCAGCGGACGCACCCCGGGCCGCGACATGGATGAGATCCAAACCGTGCGCATCCTGGCGCCACTGGCATTGTGGATGCATGAGGTCAGCCCGGGTGTCGGGTTGGTGGGTCGTGAAGCCATGCATCGCAAACTGGAGGAACTCTTTGCCGAGAGCGGTAATCGTTCATCGCAGCAGGCTGCCCAGCAGTTTCTGCAGGATGTTGGCGAGCATGCCGCTCTTCTGCTCGAACGCGGTTCAGGTGCATATGGATTTATTCACCTGACCTTTGAGGAATATCTTGCAGCCGTGGCCCTGGCTTTGATGGGGCAGGGGAATTCAAAGCCGATCATTAAGGCCCTGTCGCAGCATGTTGGCGAACAGGCCTGGCGTGAAGTAACCCTGCTCACCATAGGGTATTTAGGCATTTGCCAACAGTTGCCAAGGGTCGCTGGTGAGGTGATCGAGGCAATGGTCACCGCACGGCCCGGCCCCCCTGGAGAGGCCGTGATTCTGGTGGGAGACGCAGTGCTGGATACCTGGCCTGATGGGGTGCCCTCAACAAGTAAGCAGCGGGTCATTCAGGCGCTTCTCGAGACCATGCAAGATGGGACGATCCGCCCTGAATTAAGGCGGCATGCAGGCTTGTTGCTGGGGCGCCTGGGCTGGCGGCCCAGGGATTTGGATCGGTTTGTGGGAGTGGCCGCTGGTGAGTATCTGGCCGGGGTGCGGAAAGAAGCGAAGGAAATTCCCTATTCATACTTCATTGCGAATTATCCGGTCACCAACATCCAATATGCCCGCTTTGTCAAAGAGAACGGATATCGGGAGCGCGAATATTGGAGCGATGCCGGCTGGGAGTGGCGTACCGGCAAATATGACTCGCGCAGCATGCCGGATGTAGAGCGCGACTGGCTTGAGCACCGCCCGCTGGCCAAACGCGGCAGCCCATATTATTGGCATAACGTTGAACTTGGTAATCCGATCGTGCCGGTGGTGGGAGTGTGTTATTTTGAGGCCGAGGCCTATTGCAACTGGCTTGCCAGAAAAATGCTGGCGGTGCCAGAGGGCTATATCATTCGCCTGCCGCGTGACGGTGAATGGGAGCGGGCCGCGCGCGGGCTGGATGGACGCGAATACCCCTGGGGAAACGGCTTCAACAAGGACGCAGCCAATACCTGGGAAAGCGAATCGACTGGCTCTGGGCTGGGCGGCACCACGGCGGTTTGTACCTTCCCGCAAGGCATCAGCCCGGCCGGTGTTTGGGATATGAGCGGCAATGTTTGGGAATGGACGCGCACGTGGTATGATGGGGAAAGGAAATATCGAATCGTGCGCGGCGGTTCGTGGATTGGGTATCAATGGTTTGCCCATACTTCCTTCTGCAATTGGTACATTCCATGGATGTTCAGTGACAACCTCGGATTTCGAATTGTGATCGCACCCAAAGATACAGAGGAGAAACCATGACAGGCAAAAAGAAGAACAGTGGCATTAATACGGGAGATAACAGTGTTGTGATCGGCGGAAACGTCGAATCGAGCAATATTGTGATCGGCAACAACAATACCGTCAGTAACCAGACCTACAACCTTTCCCCATTGTTCGATAAGATCGAGCAGGCCGTGGATGCGCAGAAAAGCCTGTCGCCTACCGAGAAAGAGGATGTAAAGGCCGAAGTCCAGGAGATCAAAACGGCGCTTGAAGAACAACAACCTGATGAAACCTTTCTGGCACGGCGTTTCCGTAATCTACAACGCATGGCCCCGGAAATCGTGGAAGTCGCCTTGAAGACACTTGCAAACCCCGCAGGCGGCGTAGTGGAAGTGATCAGCCGCATTGCCAAAAAAATGGCGGAAGACGCGAAATAGTTTACTCAACAGGCGGGTGATGCACCCGCCTGTTTTTTTGAAGACGATGAACAGGATTTTTCTGATCCTTCTCCTGATGACGACGGCGCTCTCCGCCTGTTCCATGCCTGTGGATGCCCCACCGCTTCCCACCGCCCTGTCAACGAATCCACCCCCTGAAAATTCGCCCCAGCCCCTGCCGCCAACAGCCGTTCCCTCTTTTTGCAATGATGAGCATCCGCGCGAACTGCTCAGCCTTTTACAAACAGCCTTGCAAACCAAAGACGGTGCTTCGCTTGCCACGCTGATTTCCCCAACCCTTGGCTTGGATGTGATCTACATCCGCAATGGCAACGTGCTCCATTACGACCCCGAACACGCCAAATTTATTTTCGAGACTACCTTCGCCGCCGATTGGGGGCTGGCCGCTGGAAGCGGCGAACCGGTTATTGGTTCGTTTCAAGAAATCGTTCTTCCATCGCTTCAGCAGGTTTTCACAGACAATGCCATTCGATCTTGTGGTGAGATCAAAACGGGCGGTGTAACTTACCTGCCTCAATGGCCATACCCTAAAATGGGATATTATTCTGTGTACCTCTCTGGCACCGAATCTTTTGGGAATATGGACTGGCAAACCTGGCTGGCGGGAATCTCTTTTAATGCAGAGAAACCCTACCTGGCTGTGCTTCTCCATTTTGCCTGGGAACCGTAGAAAGCGCTCTCAATCCCCTTTGCTTGAGGGAGTTTTTTGAGGTAAGGAATCCTGGGGGATGCCATATCTATATATCAGGTTATTGTAAAAAATTGCAATAAGGAGACCCATGTCCTGCGGAAGCGAATACACTACTCAACTGCATGAGCACGGCTATCGAATGACCCCGCAACGGATGGCTATTTTGCATGTGCTCCATCACTCCGACCGACATCTCTCTCCATCCGAAGTGTATGAGCAGGCCTGCGCCGAGTTCCCCGGTCTGACGGAGACCACGGTCTACCGTACCTTGGAATTCCTCTCCAGGAACGGACTTGCACGTTCGTCTCATGCCGGGAATGGGCACTTGATGTATGAACTTGCCCGGCATGACCACCACCACCTGAAATGCCGGAACTGCGGCAGTGAGATGGAGGTGCAACACACCCTCCTGGAACCTCTGTACCTTCAATTGAAAGCCATGAGCGGTTACCGCATTACAGATAGTCACCTGACCCTTATGGGTATTTGTCCGGATTGTCAAAAAGGAGATTAACGTGCATTACATACCAACCCCCATGCATATTCCAGATGGATTCCTCAATTGGGTAATTTCCATCCTTTGCTGGCTGATCACCATTGCCGTGGTTGGCATTGCGATCTCGAAGACAAACAAGTCGTTGGGCGAACGTCAGATTCCTTTGATGGGGGTGATGGCCGCCTTTATCTTCGCCGCCCAAATGATCAACTTCCCCGTTGCGGGTGGAACCTCCGGCCATTTACTGGGCGGGGCGCTTGCGGCCATTGTGTTGGGCCCGTGGGCCGGTATGCTGGTCATGACTGCGGTTATTGCTGTGCAGGCATTGCTTTTTCAAGATGGTGGTTTATTGGTCATGGGAGCGAACATCCTGAACATGGGCCTGGCGACCGCGGCAGTCGGGTATGGTTTGTATCGTTCTGCGGCTTCAAGTTCCAAGGGAGTTAAGTTGGGGGTCACTGGTGTTGCGGCGTGGCTTTCCGTCATGACCGGCGCCCTGCTCACCACGCTTCAATTGTGGCTGAGTGGCACTTCTCAACTGGCCGTAGTCTTCCCGGCCATGATGGGTGTGCATGCTCTCATTGGATTGGGCGAGGCCTTGATCACTGTTTTTGCATTGGGCTTTATCTTGCAGGCCCGCCCGGACCTATTAGGGGAAGGCTCTGAATCTGCGAAGGCAGGCAGCGGCTGGGTGTGGGTGGGAGGATTAATCGCCTTGACCGTGGTTTTATTATCACCCCTGGCATCTGCAGACCCGGATGGCCTTGAACGCGTCGCCATCAATGCGGGCTTCATCCACTATGGGCAATCTGCGCCTTTTTCCATCATCCCAGACTATACCATTCCGTTTCTGGGTCAGACCTCCATTTCTACCATCACAGCAGGAATCGTGGGTGTTGTGATTGTGGGTCTGGTTGCATTTTTGATCGGGCGCGGCGTCAGAGCCAGATCGTAAAAACCATAATGCACTTCGACGCCTTTGATCGTTATCATGACCGTGAGAGTTTTGCCCACCGCCTTGACCCGCGGGTCAAGGCGGTGGTGACAATTATGTTCATTCTCTCCAATGCTTTGCTTCCCGATGGGGCATGGCTGGCCTTTGCCATGGCTTGGGGGGTGATGTTGTTCTCCAATCACTTGTCGCAATTAGGGTTGGGGTATACGCTCAAACGTTCAATCGTTGCATTGCCGTTTGCATTGATCGCCATTACCGTCCTGTTTTCCAATGCCGGTAATCCGCTTTGGACAATGAGGATCTTTTCATCGCAAGTGGTCATTACGGATACAGGCTTGCTTCGATTTGTCAGCATTCTTATCCGCTCTTGGCTTTCCGTACAAATGGCGATCCTGCTGGTGGCGGTCACGCGCTTCCCAGACCTGATCCATGCCCTGGAACATTTAAAAGTACCCGCAATTTTGACCACCATCATTGCGTTCTTATACCGCTATCTCTTTGTTCTGATAGATGAGGTCTTTCGCCTGCTCCGCGCGCGCGAATCACGCTCGGGGGCGGCAACGGGCATTGCTTCAGGCGGGAGCGTGGTGTGGCGCGCTAAAGTGGCAGGCGGTATGGCGGGTCAATTATTCCTGCGGAGTTACGAACGTAGTGACCGGATCTACAATGCCATGTTGTCGCGCGGTTACGCCGGGCGCCTCTATACCTTGAATCCGCATGAAATGAAATCCGGCGATTATTTTGTCACCGCGTTTTTCGTCGTCACGATTTTTTTGATCCAGGTTGTTGGAAGGTTGTAATGCCAGTTACTCATATCAAATATGGTTTTACCCAGCCCGAATGCAATGGCGATTTGTTATCCGTCAAAGGCTTGAACTTTTCATACCCGGATGGCCATGTGGCCTTGCGGGATGTTTCAATGAATCTATGTGATGGCGATAAGGTTGCCCTGGTTGGACCCAATGGCGCGGGTAAATCCACCCTGATGCTTCACTTGAACGGGATATTGAATGGGCCGGGTGAGATCGAAGTTTCAAGCCGATGCATCACTCGCGATAATCTGCCCGTCATCCGCTCCATGGTGGGCCTCGTCTTCCAAAACCCGGATGATCAACTTTTTTCTCCGACCGTATTTGAGGATGTAGCCTTTGGTCCGCTGCACATGGGGCTGCCTGAAATTGAAGTGCGCAAGCGAGTGGAGTCCGCGCTTGAAGCGGTGAAAATGTCTGCCTACCGCGACCGCCTGTCGCATCATCTTAGCGTTGGCGAAAAAAAACGCATCGCTATCGCAACCGTACTTTCGATGACCCCCAGTTTGTTGGTGCTGGATGAACCTTCGGCTGGGCTCGACCCCCGCGCGCGCCGGTCGCTCATCAACCTCCTGCGTGAACTTCCCATCACCATGCTGGTCTCAACCCATGACATGGCCATGGTCAATGAACTCTTTCCGCGTATGATCGTGATGGATGAGGGCCGCGTGGTGGCTGATGGCCTGACCTGTGATCTTCTTTCAGATGAAGCATTGTTGTCTGCTCACGGGTTGGAGAAACCCTAGAAGGTTAAGTAAAAATGTTCAAAAAAAGTGCCTCTGAGGAATCAGAGGCACTTTTACTTTTATCAACGCATCAAATATTGAACTACAACCCCGCTGCGCTTTTCAAGGCTGTGGCCTTGTCGGTGCGTTCCCAGGGGAATTCGATATCGTCGCGGCCAAAGTGACCATAGGCAGCCGTCTTGCGATAAATGGGTTTGCGCAGGCCGAGGTCGCGGATGATCGCGCCGGGGCGCAGGTCGAAGTATTCGTTGATAAGCGCGGCAATCTTATCGTCGGCGATCTTCGCTGTGCCGAAAGTTTCCACGTTCACCGAGAGCGGATGTGCCACACCGATGGCATACGCCACCTGTACTTCCACTCGGTCGGCCAGACCGGCGGCAACCACATTCTTGGCCACATAGCGTGCGGCATACGCGGCGGAGCGGTCCACCTTTGTGGGGTCTTTCCCAGAGAAAGCGCCGCCGCCATGGCGGCCCATGCCGCCGTAGGTATCCACGATGATCTTGCGTCCGGTCACGCCTGCGTCGCCCATCGGCCCGCCGACCACGAAGCGCCCGGTCGGGTTGACGAAGACCTTGAGATTCTTATCCACAAGGTTTGCGGGCAGGGTCTTCATGATGAGTTCTTCAGTGATGACTTCGCTGATTTCATTCTGCGAAACTTCGGGAGCGTGCTGGGTCGAGATGAGCACCGTGTCGATGCGCTTCGGCTGACCGTTGGAATATTCGATCGTCACCTGGCTCTTCGCATCGGGGCGCAGCCACTGGATCGCGCCGCTTTTGCGGAGTTCGCTCTGCTTGCGGGTGAGTTTGTGCGCAAGGTAAATGGGAAGCGGCATCAGGGTGGGCGTCTCGTTGCAGGCATAACCGAACATCATACCTTGGTCGCCCGCGCCAATGGACTCAACTTCCGCGTCAGACATGTGATGGCCGTCGCGCGTTTCGAGCGCCTGATTCACGCCCATGGCAATATCGCCGGACTGCTTGGCAATGGCCACCAGCACGCCGCACGAATTTCCATCGAAGCCCTTCTCGCTTGAGTCATAGCCGATCTCGTTCACGGTCTTGCGGACGAGTTCATCGTAATTGATCTGAGCCTGAGTGGTGATCTCACCCAACAGCATCACATAGCCGGTCTTCACTGCGGTCTCGCAGGCCACGCGCGAGCGCGGGTCTTGTTCAAGACAGGCGTCGAGCACTGCATCCGACACTTGATCGCAGATCTTATCGGGATGTCCTTCCGTCACTGATTCAGATGTGAACATCAGGCTGGGGGAGGTCATAAAAGTATTGGACATTTCGTTTGTTTCTCCTTATGAAATGAAAATTGCCCTTCAGACATGCAGAAAGGGCAATTCAAGCGGGGCTGTGTTTACCCTCTCATCTACCAGAATATCCTCTGTCGGAATTGGCACCGTTTTCAATTTTTATTGACCGGTTGTCGAGGCATCGCAGGGCCGTTCCCTCCGCCTCTCTGGATAAGAGTGTCTTTATGGGACTATTAATTTACTTGCGGATAATACCATAGCAAAAAGTGTGCGTCAAATAAAATCAGCCGCCGGGAATTTTCCCGGTGGCTGAAGTGAAGATCTATGATGTTAGTCGTTCGCGCAGCGGAAACCGATCTTGGGAGAGAACTCACCGAGGTAATCTTCGGACGTTGGGTTGGTCGCATTGGGGTTGGAACCACGTACGGAAGCGCGGTTTGCCAGGCGGACATCCTTGAAGGCATCCTGGAAGGTACCGCCGCGAACGGAACGGCTGAAGAACTCGCTGCGTGCGCCGGGCCCGGGCGGGTTGACATTCACACCCTGACCATAGTAGTTCGAGTCATAATAGTCGGCGGTCCATTCTGCCACGTTTCCAGACATGTCGAGGATTCCGTATGGGCTGGCCCCGGCGGGGAAACTACCCACCTTGGTGGTATCACCGACAAAGTAATTGAAGTTGCCGCGCGATGAATCAGGGTACTCGTCGCCCCATGGGTAGGTGCGGTAATCGTCGCCGCGGGCAGCGCGTTCCCATTCAGCTTCGGTGGGCAGGCGGCGCCCGGCCCACTTGCAGTAGTTGGCGGCTTGAATTGAGGTTACATACACCACCGGATAATCATTGAATTCCGGGTTGTTGTAGTATTTTTCACGGGCCTGAGACTTGAACGTCTGTGGAAGATCACAAACTCCAGCCTGTACGCACAAGGCATACATGGCATTTGTTACTTCCAATTTATCCATCCAAAAGCCTTTCATCTGGACATCATGCGCGGGTTCCTCGTCGCGCTGATTATCGGCATCCATGGCGCCCATGCGGAAGGTGCCCTCAGGGATAAAGGCCTGCGGCATGCCGTCTATGGAAGAAACCCTTTCAGAACCAGCCTCTCCAGCGACCACTTCCGTTGTTGGGTTGATGGTGGGAGGGGTTGGGCTGGGGAGTGCGGTGGGAAGACTGATGGCGGTAGGCTGGGCATTTCCAGTACCACATGCGGATGCAATAATGGCCAGTACAGCGAGAACAGGGATTAGTTTTTTCATTGTGCCTCCTTTGTAAGCATGACTCCAGTATACGGACGGGTGACCTTTTTCCTAATCCCCCAAAGGTAATATTGTGGTTTTATTTTGTGACTTTTTGTGACTTTTCGGGCTATAATCCACTAACACCTTTGTTAGAAAACGGAATTTACCTTGTGGAAAGGCAATAATCCATAAAAACCCTATGACCAACCTCATTCTCCCACAAAACGCCCCGCGAGTCTTTGTTGTCTGTGATCAGGATGCCACAGCCCCGATCTGGGGATATATCATCCGCGAAAAAGGTTTGGTTGCCTTACTCGAAACCTCTGTGGAGCGGGCCATGGAGCGTTCCGTTGAAGAGATTCCCGACTTGATCGTAATAGACCTCAACGCCCCGCACGAGCAGCGTATGGAACTCAGCCGAAGGTTTCGCGCAAAGAGTTCCAGCCCGATCCTTCTTTTTCTCCCCTATCACAACGAATCCGAAATCCTCGAAGCCTACCAAAACGGCGTGGATGAATGTGTGGTCAAACCCATCAGCCCGGCCATCTTTCTGGCCAAGATCATTGCCTGGTCGCGGCGTAGCTGGACGGAGCCCATGAAGCCGCATCAAACCGGGCGTTTGCGGCTTGACCCATCTCACCGCTCGGCCGTTGGCAAGAACAAGAGCGAGATTAAACTCACCAACCTTGAGTTCCGGCTTTTGCATTTTTTAATGAGCCGGCCCGGATATGTGTTTCTCGCTGACGAGATCATTCAAACCATTTGGGGAGCAGAAGGGGATGTGATCCTGCTAAAGAACGTTGTTTATCGGCTTCGGAAAAAGCTGGAGGATGAAGCGGGCGAGGCGCACCTCATCAAGACCTGGCCCGGCGGGTACAGTTTCACCGATGAATAACCGCATCACCCTTCCGGCGCGGACCTGACCCAAACCATTTGAAATTTCCCTGCCTGAAAATAAAACGCTGACTCCAACGAGTCAGCGTTTTTCATCTATTAGTTTCCTGCTGCACAGCGGAAGCCCACCTTATAGGAACTCTCTCCATAAAATTTGGGGTCATCCATTTCCGCCTTTGGGTCGGGCCCCTCCAGGGTATTGCGATTGTTTAACCGGGCAAATCTCCCATCTTCTTGAAAGGATCCACCACGGATCACTCGCAAATTATTGAATACTTCATCTTCAGCAGGGCCCTGTGGATTTTCAGATTCTGATCTTGCATAATAATCCTGCCGATAGCGGTCTGCCACCCACTCCCAAACATTCCCTGCCATGTCCAGGATCCCAAACGGACTTGCGCCTTCGGCATACGAACCGACGCGTGAAGTATCCCCAACCAAATTATTCGAATTGGAGTTGAACTCATTTGGCAATTCATCGCCCCAGGGATAGTTGCGCTTGTCATCACCGCGTGCGGCGCGCTCCCACTCTGCTTCGGTGGGCAGGCGCCGTCCCGCCCATTGGCAGTAGGCATTTGCATCGAACCAGGTAACATAAACGACCGGGTAATCTTGAAACTCGGGGTTGCCAAAATATTCCTCGCGATTATCCGAGCGGATTTTTTCTGGAATGCGGCAGGCACCCGCCTGTATGCACAGGTTATACATGCCGTTGGTTACTTCCACTTGATCCATCCAGAACGCGCTGACAAAAACTTCGTGCGGCGGCTGCTCATCGTTTTCGCGGTACACATCCAAACCGCCCATGATGAAGGTTCCCTCATGGATGAATACCTGTGTCATCCCATCGTTGGAAGATATTTTTAGCCCCTCTGGCGAAACTAGCACTTCTGGAGTGGGCGGTCTGGGAGTTGGCAGGATCTCTGTTTTTGTAGGGGTGACGGACTCTTCCATAACAATAGGCGTCTCTGTTGGAACCAGGTCCGGTGTTGCCATCGGTGTGGGCTGGCATGCCGCCAACAGGAAGGTAATGAAGAGGATGTGTTTGTTTTTCATAGAGTGATCTATTGGACCAATAGCATGGCATTGCGTGCCTGATCTTCAAAGAAATTGGGGTTGATGCTATCGGCCTTTTGCCAGGCTTTGAGCGCAGCGGCGTTATCTCCTTGACGGTACAGACCGTAGCCGTACCACAGCCAGGTCTCTTCAGACATTTCGGTTACGCCGCGCGCGTAATTGGTGAGGGCGAGCAGGTCGTCGTTGCGGCCGGAGTGGAAGTAGGCGAGGAATGGCCCGAACTGATAGCGGAACATACGCAGCGGCAGGCCGATCTCGCGCGCCTTGTCGTAGGCCAGGGCTGCCTCTTCATAACGTTCAAAATAGACGAGGTTGCTGCCATAGTTGAACCAGTCAAAGGCGTCCGCCGAATCCATGGCCGAGGCAGATTGAGTGGCGGATAATGCATTTTGCCGATTCAAGTCCGGGTCCCAGTTTGAAGCGAGCAGAGTCTTCATTTCCTCTTCAAATTGGGGGAAGTACATCACGATGTAGAGGTTATTGAATGGCTTCCATTCTTTTTCCAATTGGGCGTATGGCAGCGAGAGATCGGGGCCATGATAGGAGTCTTGAATGGTGAAGGTTTGGGTGTTGTCATCGTAGCCGGTGATGAGCAGATAATGCGCCGCCCACAGGTCATCGTTGGGACCGAGCGCGTCCGCCGGGTTAAGCGAGGTGACGCTTTCGACAATGACGGGGTAGTTGGCAGCCAGCAGGCGTTTGATGGTTTCGGTGTTCCCGCCGACACGGTATTCGAGGTTGAGCCAGCCTGTCTGTGTGCGGACGTAATAGCGCAACTCTTCAGGGTTTACGTTGCGGTCGCCAGTGACAGGCTTGATCAGGTCGGAGATGTCTTTCTGAGTGCCTTCCCACCCGTACATGTGCAGCGCCATCGATAGTGTGGCGGGGCCGCAATTGTTGGGCGTCTGCTTTTCGTAGGCAGGGGATGTCATGGCAAATTGCGCGGGCAGCGGCGGGAAGGTCGCAGTGGGGGTGATGGACGGAAGTATTTCCATTTCTGTTGTGCTGACAACCTGCGGGGTGACAACAGTCGGTTGCGCTGTAACCGGCAGGGCCGTCGGCACCGGGCCGACCGGGTCGATGACGTTCCTGGCATAGATCTGGAAAACATCCACCCGCCAGTCGACGCGTGATTTTACTGCGGGGATCTGGTACACCAAAAAGGCCAGCAGGAGCAATCCCGCCAGCCCGATGAGAATGGTTCTTGTTCGTCGAGACATGCGGGTGAGTCTACCACTTTTGCATGAATGACTTTTAAGGTAAGGATTTTATATCCATGTGAATCAAAGGGATGTATATTTCCGACTTGACTTGCCCCATTCAGGCAAGTATGATGAACCCGCCATGAAGAACCCCCAAATGATGACTCTTGATCCTGAAGCCCTGCGGTCTGCCATGCGCGCCTGGTCTGCCGGTGTGACTGTGGTGACAGCCGCCTTTGAAAACGAACGACACGGTATGACCGTGAACTCCTTTACCTCCATTTCTTTGAACCCGGCGATGGTTACCGTGTCTTTGCAGCAACATACGCGAACGCATGAACTGGTGACCCAGTCGCGCGCTTTTGGCGTGACTATTCTTTCCGCCGGTCAGGTGCAGGTTTCGGACCTGTTTGCAGGACGCATGCCCGGGGTGGTGGACCGGTTCGCGGGTTTGCAGACAGAAACTCTTGTGAGCGAGTCCCCGTTGATCCTTGGTGGGCTGGCATGGATGGACTGCCGCGTGGTGCAAACTTTCGATGCCGGGATGAATACGCTCTTCATCGCGGAGGTGATTGCGGCGCGCGGCTCGGGCACTGGTGAGCCTTTGCTATATCACAACCGTGATTATTGGAAATTATCCCGGTTGAAATAAGCCACAGTCTGTGAATTGTTTTTTTTGGAGGGTATGATGACCGGTTGGCTTTCTGCGAAGGAAAAACAGACTCTGCTGTATATCGCGCGCGGAGCCATTGAAGAAGCCGTAATGGGGAAATCATTGATCGTCCTGGAGACGATTCAATCTCAACCTTTGAGAGAAAAAGGCGCATCGTTTGTAACACTGACCATTAATGGGGAATTGCGCGGCTGCATTGGGACGCTGGAGGCCTATCAGCCTTTGGCGGAGGATGTGCGCGAACATGCCGTCGCGGCGGCGTTGGAAGACCCGCGCTTTCCGCCGGTTGGTAAAAGTGAACTGGACAGAATCCGCATCGAAGTCTCACGTTTGACCGCGCCTGTAGAGCTGATCTACTCTTCCAGTGCGGAGTTGCCCCAGCGGTTGCGCCCGCACATGGATGGAGTCATCCTCAAGTCTGGCGCGAGGCGCGCGACTTTTCTTCCGCAGGTCTGGGAGAAGATTCCTGACCCTGAGGATTTCCTTGATCAACTTTGTTACAAAATGGGGGTGCAACCCGGCGCCTGGCGTGCCTCAAAGATGCAGGTCTTTACCTATCAGGTGGAGGAATTCAGCGAGTAGATTCAAATTTGCGCAACAAGCGGTAAAATCAGGGAATGGCTGAAGGATTCCAAGAGCATTCCAACGATACCATCTTCAAGGACGCGGTCGAGGCATTGCATCGCGGTGATAAAGCGCGCGCAAAAGATTTACTGACCCGCCTGCTTAAGACAGACCAGAACAATGCCGAATACTGGGTCTGGCTCAGCGCGACAGTGGATGCCCCCAAAGAGCGCGTCTATTGCCTGCAAACTGCGCTCAAACTGGACCCGGCCAATGTGGCGGCCAAACGCGGCTTGATCCTGCTCGGGGCCTTGACCCCTGAGGAAAATATTCAGCCATTCCCAATGAACCAATCGCGCGCCTGGGAAGCGCAATTAATGCTTGCGAGCGAAAAGCCCAGGGAGAAGATCGGCGTGCGGACCATTGTCCGCCACCCCGTGTTAAGGCTGGTAGCGATTGGGCTGATCGTGATTGGGTTGTGCGCGGCTGTCCTTTTCGGGTTCGTCCTGCCGCGGCGGTTGAATATCCGTGCCGCTGATACGATCACTCCCGGCCCGTCTCCCACCTTCACTGCCACTCCAACCCTCTTTGGCGCAACCGCCGTTCCTACACGCTTGAACAGCGGCCCTACTCCATTATCCGCTTTTTTGGCCCAGACGTACACGCCCACCGCACTGTATGTCAACACGCCGCGTTCGCTGGATACCGTTGACCAGTATCGCATTGCGCAGGATGCCTATAAAAAAGGGGATTGGGATACCTTCATTCTCAACATGGAATTGATCAAGGATATCGAGACTGATTCTGCAGATGTGTCCTATTACATCGGCGAAGCCTATCGTTTCAAAGGGGAACCCTCTGCGGCTATCAGCGCCTACAATGAAGCCCTTGACCAGGATCCGAACTTTGGCCCGCCATATCTTGGGCTGGCGCGTGTGCGCCTGATGGAGAACCCCGGCTTTAACGCCGAAAGTCTTTTCCAGAACGCCATCAAACTCGACCCCTACTTCGGCGAAGTTTACCTGGAACGTGCACGCTTCTACACCCGCCGCGGCGACTATGAAGACGCGCTGGCCGACCTCAAGACTGCAGAAGAACTCCTGCCGGGTTCGCCTTCTGTGTATCGCGGTTATGCCGAGACTTATGTTGAGTCTGGCGATATCGACTCGGCCCTGGAATATGCCCAGAAGGCATACGCTGCCGACATCACCGATTATGAAACTTATAAATTACTGGGCGATCTCTACATCGATAAAGAGGATTACCTCAAAGCATTGGAAGTCCTGCAGGTGTACACCACCTATGTTCCCGATAGCGCAACGGGCTTTGCGAAACTGGGCCAGGCTTACTATCAACTCGGCGAATACCAGAACGCGGTGAATGCCATCGACAAGGCCACCGAATTGAATCGCAACGGCCTGCGCTCGTATTATGTCTACCGCGGCCTTTCGCACCTTGAACTGGGCAATGCCAACGAAGCTGTGGATGACCTCGAAGTGGCGGTCAACGAAGATGACCGATCTTTTGCGGCCCGGCTTGGTTTTGCGCGCGCCTATTACCTGGACGAAAAATTTGGCAGCGCTTTCCTGCAGATTGATGTGGCCCGGGCTCTGGCTGAAACCGATGAAGAAAAGGCGCTCACGCTCTACTGGCGCGCACGCATTCAGGAAAAGCGCGAAGATATTGAAGACGCCATCGCCAGTTGGAAGGCCCTGCTTGAATTTGACGCCGATACGATGACAAAGGAAATGCGCAGTGAAGCCCAGGGAAGACTCAAAGTGCTGGTGCCACCCACGCGGACTCCCAAAGGCGGCGCTCCCACATCTACCCCGAAACCTGCCACTTCCACCCCCAAACCGGGCACCTCACCGACACCTTCACGAACTCCCGGCAAGACGCCCTCTCCCACCCCAACCCCGTAAACGAAAATGAGAGCATGGAAAATCTCCATGCTCTCATTTTTTTGTTATTCTCGACCAATCAGCTATAATAAATCTACTTCTTCCGGCATTCATCACATGGACATAATTTCCGCAGATAATACCAGTTGTAAATGCCATAGTCGTGGCCATCCTCCCAGACAATGGTCAATGCATACGAGCCAACTGCAACCACATTGGCAAGGCGGGTGGATGAGTTGTCTTCCATGGAACGGGTGAACACTTCCTCGTCCGGCTCGGACTTCATATTCTCATGCCCGCCGCGGCAGGAGGCGCATGGGCAGGCCGCGCGCAGCAACCCAAATGGGTAGACGCTTTTGTGGCCGCTATCCCAGCTAACGATAAATTCGCGCTTGCTTTTATTGGCAGTGACGTTGGTCGGTCTTTCGGTCATTTTTAGTTCCTTGTTTTCTCTCTTTGGATTTACGGTGAAGGCACAACTGCCAGAAAATCGGCGGCGGCCCAACCAGCGCGGGTATCATCATATGGGGCGACGAGATACCACCAGGCATATCCATCCGCATTTTGCGGGCCGTCCTTGACGACAAATACCTCGGATTCTTCACCGCGAAAGACGGTATCGGAATTCAGCCCCGGCGCCGAACGGATGCGTAACCCATCTCCGCCAGTGCCGGTGATCTGTGCATACCCGTTGATGTTGATGATGGTCGGGTTGAGGGTGGGGGTGGCGAATGGGTCTGCGGTGGGAGTTGCCGACGCAGCAGGGGTGTGAGTTGGGGCGGGAATCATGGTCAGGTCGGCGGGAGCAAACCCAACCTCAGGAGAGAAGCGGGGAGAAGTCCAGCCGATGAGGATGAGCGTGATCACGATCAAAACCCCGGCAACGCCCAGCGCTCCGATGATGACAAATCGATTCAAAAAAGGTTTGATGTCCATGTCACTTCTGCGGGTTTTTCAATAAGTATAAAGCGTTTTTAGGCATCAGCACTTTCAGGGCGCGGGGAACGGATTGAATCTCCACCGCGTGACCGCCCAGCGCGGGGTCGCCATCGACCTGCACCGAGAAATGCGCGTCTGACTCGATGCGCACGTTGTGGAATGGAATACGGCGCGCCTCCTCGGAGGTAAGGTGTCGCCCGGCGATGAGATCGAAGAAGTGGCGGAGTGCATCGGCCACGCTGTTGCCGCTCAAAAGCCAGAGGTCCATTTCACCGTCATCAAGCAGCGCTTCAGGTGAAATGATCGACATGCCGCCGGCATAGTGGCGGATATTGGTGGCGACTGCCACGAGGTAATGACCTTCCACCAGATTGCCTTCGGCATATACGCGCAGGTCAAGGCCGTGCCAGAAGGTGGCTTCCCATACGGTGGTGACGAAGAAGTGCGGCACCGAGATGTGTTTGAACAGGCGCGGGCGCGGTTCGATCTTGCTGATGGCTTGCGCGTCCAGCCCAACCCCGGCCCACAGCAGGAACGGACGCCCGTTGCAATCGCCGACATCAACATATTGCGGTTCGACCCTGGCCAGCAGTTCGGCGTTCTCGCTCAGGCTTTGCCATTGCCGCCAACTAAAAGGTTTTTGCCCCTGTTCAATGGCCCAGACGTTGGTCGTTCCGGCAGGCAGCACGCCCAGCGCGGTTTCGGTGTGGATCAAGCCGCTGGCGACCTGACCCACCGTGCCGTCGCCGCCGATGGCGAAAACAGCCTCATAATTTTCTTTGGCCGCCTGATGCGCCGTTTGTGTGGCGTGGGTTCCGCTCAGAGTCTCGGCGATGTCGACACTCCATCCCGCGTCTTGAAGCGGTTTGATGATTCCCCGCACAAAACGGCGGACGGGAAACCTCCCCGCAGCGGGGTTGTAGAGTAGTAATCCTTTTCTCATGGTGGGGGGATTATATCTGATAGGCTGGGAACTATTTTTATTTTTTGCCCGTCTTCATTCCATCTTAAGAACTCACGGTATAATCCCACCCGATGACCGAAGGCGCTTTACTCAACGACCGATATCAACTCCAGGAAAAACTGGGCTCAGGCGGCATGGCAGATGTCTATCGCGCGCGCGATGTTGTGCTAGATCGCTCCGTAGCCATCAAAGTCCTGCGCAAGGAATATTCCAGCAACGAGAACTTTCAGAACCAGTTCTGGCTTGAGGCGCGTTCCGCTGCGAATCTTTCCCATCCCAATATTGTCACGGTGCATGACTTCGGCACCGCCGATAACCTGCTTTACATCGTCATGGAGTACATCCCCGGTAAAGATTTGAAACAACTGGTCCGCGAACGGGGGCGCTTCACGGTCGAGCAGGGCATCCCGTTGATGATCCAGGCTTGTGCCGGGGTTGGGTATGCCCATCGCGCCGGGCTGGTTCATTGTGATATCAAGCCGCACAATATGCTTGTCTCCAAAGATATGCGCCTCAAAGTCACCGACTTCGGCATTGCCCGCGCGCTGGCTACCATCAAACCCGGCGAGCGCACCGATATCGTTTGGGGATCGCCACTCTACTTCTCACCCGAACAGGCCGCTGGGGAAGGGCCCACTCCAGCTTCTGATGTCTATTCATTGGGCGTGGTCATGTATGAGTTGCTCACCGGTACACCGCCCTTCACCGCCACCAGTGCCGATGAACTTGCCCGCCTGCACATCTCTGCGCGCCCGCTGCCCATCAGCGAATACGTCCCCGATATTCCCTCCGCACTTGAAGAGATCGTCATGAAGGTGCTCTCCAAAGAACCTTCATCGCGTTATCGTACGGCCGATCAACTTGGTCGCGTGCTCGACCGTTTTGGAACGCTCCCCGACCCGCAACCGGAGCCTTTCCAACCGCCGCAATCACCGGCTTCTGTGCCGGTCATCACTGTCAGCCCGGAAATTGCCGAGCGATTGAATCCAGCCAGCCGACCACGCCCATCGCAAGCGGAAATTTCCCAGCCGGTCTATGCGCCTCAACCCCAGCCGGAACCGGATCCTGCCTACCAGGCCGGGGACTCCTCTGTGGATATTGACTGGATCTCTGTAGGGCTGGGTTTGCTGGCCGTGCTGGCTGTCGGCGGCCTGGTGCCATTCTGGTTGATGGTGTACCTCACCTATTTTCCACCCAGATAATTTGCCCGACCTGACCAGCCTCCAAAGCTGGTCAGGTCTTTTCAAAACCATGACCGAATACTTTATCGCCCCTTCCATTATCGCCGCCGACTTTGCAAACATTGCCGCCGATGTCGCAGCCATCGAATCCGCTGGTGCGGATTGGATCCATGTCGATGTGATGGATGGACATTTCGTCCCCACGCTGACGGTCGGCCCGCTCTTCGTCGAGTCTTTGAAGCGGGTGGCGCGGATTCCCCTCGATGTGCATCTCATGGTCTCCGAGCCGGAGAAACATATAGAGGCATTTGCCAAAGCCGGGGCGAACAACCTCACGGTGCATGTTGAAACCTGTCTCAGTCTGCCCGCCGTGGTGGAGAAGATTAAAGCCCTTGGCTGCGCTGCTGGTGTGACGTTGAATCCCGCCACCCCCGCCTCGTCGCTGGATTCCGCGCTGCCCCTGGTGGACCTGGTGCTGGTCATGAGTGTGGTGCCCGGTTATTCCGGCCAGAAGTTCATGCCAGAGATGGTTGCCAGGGTGGGGGAGATCCGCAACAAGTTGAATGCCTTACGTTCGTCCGCCCGCCTTGAGGTGGATGGCGGCATCAATGCCCAAACCCTTCCGTTGATGAAGAATGCCGGGGCCGATGTGTTCGTCACTGGCAGCGCCGCTTTCAAGAACCCAAAGGGGGCCTTTGAAGGGGTGAGAACTCTGAAACAGATCGCCCTTGGATAAGACAGACTTGCTGTTAAACAAAAACCCCGACGTGTTCACGTCGGGATTCTTGATTTGAGGGTGGACGAACTATGCAGCCGATTTGCCGAGCGTCTTGATGCATTTGGCGCACAGGGTCTTCTTCACCAGCCGTCCATTCTCCATTACCGAAACCTTCTGAAGGTTGGGTTTGAACGTGCGGTTGGTGGCACGCTGGGAGAAAGAGCGGTTGTGACCGAAGGTGGTTGCTTTGCCGCAGTGATTGCACTTTGCCATGTCGGGATTCCTTTCTTTCCTTGCAAATAATTCCAGTTGGCCCTTTTCGAGGGCACGGCATTTTACCATAGAACGCAACCAACTTCAAGATAAGATGTTAAAATAGCATCATCGTAAACGACCCGACTTCGGCGGGCCCGCATGGGCACCCGAAGATTTTTTGAGAGGAAAACCATGGGCGAAGAAACTACAACTCTGGGCGGGATCCACGTCTCGCCGAATGCAGTGGCGACCATTGCTTATCAAGCCACTTTGAAATCCTACGGCGTGGTGGGGCTGGCCCCCAAGAATCTGGCAGATGGGATTGTCTCCACCATTACCCGCGAACCCTCACGCGGCATTGCCGTGCATTACAAGGAAGATGAGATCCACATCGATATCAACATCATTGTGGAATATGGCACCCGCATCAACTCGGTGGCTGAGAGCGTGGCAAATACTGTACGCTTCCATGTGGAAAAGGCGCTCGGGTTGCGAGTCAGTGCTGTCAATGTGCATGTGGCCGGGTTACGCATCAGCGATACGGACTAGGAGACACGAGTCACATGGCGATCGATACCACGCGCGTCGAAAAATTCCGCAAGCGGCCCATTGACGGGTTGGCTTTTAAACACCTGGTCGAAGCCGGGCTAACCTGGCTGCGCACCAACCAACAGGTGGTCAATGCCTTGAATGTGTTCCCTGTGCCGGATGGAGATACAGGGACGAACATGTCGCTCACCCTGCAATCGGCCTGGAACGAGGTCAAGGATTCGGGGACGCGTCATCTCGGCGAGATGGCGGCGGCATTTTCCAAGGGCGCGTTGATGGGTGCGCGTGGCAATTCAGGCGTGATCACCAGCCAGATCCTGCGCGGCTTTTCGCGCGGTGTACATGAGAGCGCCACTCTGGATGTGGACGCTTTTATCAAGGCTTTGGGCGAGGCGCGCGATACGGCCTATAAGGGTGTTGTCAAGCCTGTCGAGGGGACGATCTTAACCGTCATCAAAGAAACGGCCAATGCAGCAGAATCAGCCCGCGGGTCTGTGAAAGATGCGATCGAACTGCTTGAGGTGGCGGTCAAGGCCGCCGATGAAGCGGTCAAGAAGACGCCGGAACTGCTTCCCATCCTCAAACAGGCCGGTGTGGTGGATTCTGGCGGCAAGGGACTTTTCTTCTTCCTCGAAGGAATGCTGCGTCATGTGTACGGTGAGTCGTTGGAGACTCCCACCGTAAGCGTGCAGTCGCTTTCTGCGATGGGTTTGGAAGACGCGTTGGGTGATGTGGAAGAAGGCCAGGACTATGAAGTAGTTGTGGATTTTGTGCCCAATGGCGATCTGGACCTGCATACCTTCTATGGAAAGTTGGAAGAGATGGGCACATCCATTCAAGTGGGCGAGGGTGAGGGCATGTACCGTATGCATATCCACGTGCCGGCCGAGAACCGTTATGTGCCGATCGATTACATCATGGGAATAGGTACAGTGACGAAAGTTGCCATCGAAAACCTGATGGCGCAGATGGATGATATTCAAAAGAGCAAGGCTTCGCAGATCCAATTTACGGCAGTCGAGCCGGGGAGCATTGCCGTGGTGGTGGTCTCGCCTGGCACCGGCCTTAGCCGCATCTTTGCCAGCCTTGGGGTGGCGGCTGTGGTCGCAGGCGGGCAGACGATGAATCCATCCACCCAGGATATTTTGAGTTCGTTCGAAAATATGCCCACCGACAAGATCATCATTTTGCCGAACAACAAGAATATTGTGATGGCGGCGAATCAGGCAAAGGAAGTGACGGTCAAGAGTGTTCAGGTGGTGCCGACGCGCACTGTTCCGCAAGGGTTGGCTGCGATGCTGTCCTTCGATCCTGGCGGGGACGTGGCCGCTGTGGCAGAAAAGATGATCCGCGCGATGGGCAATGTTAAGACTGGTGAGATCACGGTTGCGACGCGCTCCGTTGAAATTGACGGCGTGACGGTCCGTGATGGTCAGGTCATCGCGCTTCTCGACGGGAAACTGGTTGCATCCTCCGAAACGGTGGAGCAGGGAGCCCTGGGCCTGTTGGAGAAAGCCGACGCCGCCAGCCATGAGATCGTGACCCTCTTTTTTGGCGAGGATATGTCGCATCAGGAAGCCAACCGGATAGCTGATGTGATCCGCGGGAAGTTCGCCAACCTTGAGGTCGAAGTGCAGGAGGGTGGGCAGCCGCACTATCAGTTCATCCTCTCGATAGAGTGATATTAAGCCAAACGAGACAGTCACCTTATTGGGACTGTCTCGTTTTTAGTTTAAAAGCAGATCCTTACTTCTGTGTAACCATTTTATACACAGACTTGATGATTTCTACTACGGCTCCAAAGATGCCCAGTCCAAGGGCGATTTTCAGACCCGTATGAGCCAGTTGACTCAGCGCTTGTATGGCTTCCGGGTCTGTGATGCCGCCGGTCTTCAAGGATTCAGGAGTGAATGCCAGAATGGACGGACCGGAAATCAGCATGGCAATGATGAAGACCTGGAACAACTTCGTCGCGATGGAAAAGAGGCGGGTGCTGGTCGTCCACTTTCCGGTGCGCAGAAGCATGCCGTTCAGGATGATCTCAGCAACCCAGGCGATATTCATGAGCGGCAGCCAGCGGAAGAAGGCCTCTGAAAGCAGGGGCAGCACATGCCACTCGCTTTTATCCAGATAGTAGATGCCGACCAACTGCGGGTTGAAGTTGAAGATGCTGAGGGCGATGAAGGTCATTACGATGGCAAGGATCGGCTCCCAAAGTTTGATCTCCGTGGGTTCCGGGTCTTTTGTCAACGAGGCAGGGTCCCATTCTTTTTTATCATCCACCTTGAACTCGGAGGCGGGCGCATAGCGTTCGATCAGCGCAAAGATCAGGGCGAGGTTTCCAAACGCGCCGATCCAGGCAGAGATGATGTTCAACAGTCCCTTGCCAAGGATCGAGAGCAATTCCATGGCGTTCATGGGAGGCGCGGAGATAACCTGGACTACCGTGGCAATTGCCAGCCCGAGGGCAACCGCCGCCAGCACGATCTTGAGAATGAATATAAAGAACGGGAAAATGCGCGGACCGATCAAATAAGGGTTGGGGTTATACGTCTCGGCCACGCTGTATGGCGCGCCGTACTCCTTCAACATTTCCAGTTGCAGGGCTTCATCAGCCGGTGTTCCCGCTGACTTGGCCCGCTCTTCCAGCATATCTTCCAGTGTGGAGCGCAGTTCGTTTTCGATATCCTTGCGGCCTTTCACGAGCAACAGGTGTTTACCAACTTCGGCAACATAACGATCAATGAGGTTCATGATTCTTTCCTTTCTTTATGCCAGCATCTTGTCCATGACAGATACGATCCCGGCCCATTCCTTTTTCATTTTCGGCAGCAGTTTCTTCCCCTCCGTGCTGATGACATAATAGCGGCGCGGGCGGGCCTCCTCCAACTTCCAGACCGACTCAAGCAGACCCTGCGCTTCCAACCGGCGGAGCAGGGGATACAACGTACCCTGATCCACGTCCAGGCCGAGGTCGGCGAGTTTTTTCAGCAGCGAGTAACCGTACTCTGCCGTACCCAGCTGGCTGAGAGCCGCCAGTACGATCACTCCGCGCCGAAGTTCCAAAACGACATTTTCGAGAGATTCTGTGTTTGCCATATCTCATCCTTTGCGGCATTATACTGTGTAATATACAGTATGTCAAGAGGAAAGTATAAGGTGAGGTCCACTTTGGAAGTGCCTGCCACCGATAGTTATGCTACACTTTGACCATGAAACTGGGAATTGTCACCGACTCAACCGCCGACCTGCCGCCGTACCTTATTGAAGAGCATGATATCCGGGTGGTACCCACCATCCTGGTGCTTGAGGGAAAGGAATATGCTGACGGGATTGGAATCAGCCGTGAGGATTTCTACACCCGCCTGCCCACGCTTCAAACCCCGGCGACAACGGCTGCGCCATCCATTGGAGATTTTCTTGCGCCGTATCAATCTCTGCTTGAATCCGGTTGCGACCATCTCCTGTCCATTCACGTGTCGGGGAAATTATCCGGCGTGGTGAACGTGGCCCGCCGCGCCGCAGAGGAATTCCCCGGCAAGGTCACCTGCGTAGACAGCGGCTCGCTGTCGATGGGCATCGGCTTTCAGGTGTTGGCCGCGGCTGAGGCCGCAGACCTTGGCTTGAGTTCCGCGTTGGAAGCGGTGGAGTCGGTTCACCGCCGTACAAAGGTCATCGCTGCATTGGACACGATGGAATACCTCAAACGCAGCGGACGAGTCCCGGCTGTGGTTGCCAATATTGGCGGGTTGTTGTCTATTAAACCGGTGGTGGAATTGCGCGATGGGGAGGTAAAGCCCATGTCGGTCATCCGCACCACCAGCCAGGCCGATGAATTGACCCTTGCTCAATTGCTAGAGGTAGGAGAGATGGAACGGCTTGCCATCCTGCATACCAATGCCGAGGCGCGCGCCAAAAATTTGCTGCATGGGATCATGGAGCGAAATCACAAAGCGGTCCCGCGGGATATTCTGTTCGTCAACGTGACGGCTGTGATCGGTACTCATCTTGGCCCGAATTGCATCGGCTTTGCTGCCGTTCGTAAATAAAGAACTACCCGCTGGTACGAAGGCGGGCAGGTGCGGATAACGCCCCCCTGCCCATGATAAAATTGACCATTATGCAACCTTCTTTGGAAAAACTACGCAAATTTTTCAGACTCGAACACGAGAATAAATATGAGAACGTGGCCATTATCGGCGGGCTTGCGATGATGTTGGATTATTGGGAAGGCGAGGCCCGGGCCGATGGTGTGGCCGAGGAAGTGATTCAGGCTGTCGTTTCGCGTTTGCGGGCTTATGAAAAACTCCCGCCTGCCGGAAGGGCTGATTCGCTTAAAGGCTTGTGGAAACGCATCGCAGAAACCTACCCGGAGGCTGGCCAAAAGCCCAAAGGGCAGCCACAGCCGCAGCATAAACCGACACAACCAGCGCGGCCGCCGCGAAGCGACGAACAGGGGCAGGGGAAGGCCGAGGCGCCTGCTCCGGCCCAGGCACAGGGTCAAAACCCGCAGCGTCAATATCCACAGCAGAAGCCAAGACAGGCTCCGCCGCAACGGTTTGAGTCTGCGACCACAGCCAGGCACAGCCAGACTCCTGCCGCGCTCAACGCCCAGTTGACCGTGCTGCAAGGAGTGGGGCCGAAGAATGCCGAGTCGTTGGAAAAACTAGGCATGCGGACGTTGGGGGATATGTTGTATTACTTCCCGCGCCGCTATGAAGATTACACCCTGCTCAAGCCGATCCAGTCGTTGATGTATGGCGATGTGGTGACCGTGTTGGGTACGGTGCAGAGCGTCCACAACCGGCCGATCCGCGGCGGTAAAAGCAGCCTGGTCGAAATCGTCATCAGCGACGGTACCGGGGCGCTGCGCGTCTCATTTTTTAATCAACCTTGGATTATTAACCGCTTGAAACAGGGCGAGGCCATTTCAGTTTCCGGCAAGATCGATCAATATCTGGGCCGCATTGTCATGAACAGTCCCGATTGGGAAATTGTGGAGATGGAAAACCTGCATACCAATCGGATTGTGCCAATTTATTCGCTGACCGAGCGCATCGCTCAAAAGTGGCTGCGCAACCAAATGAAGCAGGTGATTGCCTATTGGGCTCCAGCCGTGGTCGATGCGCTGCCCGATGGCGTCAAACGTGACGCGCGGCTGGTCTCGCTCGGCGAAGCGCTGACGCAGGTGCATTTCCCGGATTCACAGGACCGCCTCAAACTGGCGCGGGAACGACTGGCCTTCGATGAAATTTTCTTCCTGCAAATGGGTGTGTTGCGCCAGAAGCAGGATTGGCAGTCGGTGGAGGGGCGGCGCTTCTATGTTGCGGATGATTGGCTGGGTGACCGTTTAGCGGCGCTGCCCTTCTCCCTGACCTCGGCCCAACAAGAAGCGGTGAACGATATCCGCAAAGACCTGGATTCTGGCAGGCCGATGAACCGCTTGATTCAGGGCGATGTGGGTTCCGGCAAAACGGTGGTGGCCGCGCTTGGCGCGAGCATGGTGGTTATGCATGGAGCGCAGTCTGCCATCATGGCACCGACCTCCATTCTGGCCGAACAGCATTACCGTAACTTTATAAATTTACTTACCGGTGAGAAGGGCTTCCTACAACAGGAGGAGATCCGCCTGCTGGTGGGGAACACGCCCGAGTATGAGAAGGAAGCGATCCGTCAGGGTCTGGCGGAGGGTTCCATCCGGATCGTCATCGGCACTCACGCGGTTATTGAACCCGATGTGCAGTTCAAGGAATTGCAGTTCGTGGTGATCGATGAGCAGCATCGTTTCGGTGTGGAGCAGCGCGCCGAGTTACGCAGCAAGGGCACCAACCCGCATCTGTTGGTGATGACGGCCACGCCCATTCCGCGCTCGCTGGCGTTGACCATGTTCGGCGACCTCGATATTTCTGTGATGGATGTGATGCCCGTCGGCAGGCAGCCCATCGCGACCTATGTGCTGCGTCCGCAGGAACGCGAACGCGCATACACAATGATCCGCTCGCAGGTGAAGAACGGCAATCAGGCCTTCATTGTCTATCCGCTGATCGATGAGAGCGAGAACCTTGAGGCGCGCGCGGCGGTGGATGATTTTGAAACCCTTTCCAACCAGGTCTTTCACGACCTTCGACTCGGCCTGTTGCATGGGCGCATGCGCCCCGGTGAGAAGGACGAAGTGATGTTGAAGTTCCGCGACAAGGAGTACGATATCCTCGTTTCCACCACCGTCATCGAAGTGGGGGTGGATGTACCCAACTCGACCCTGATGTTGATCGAAGGCGCGGACCGCTTCGGCCTGGCGCAACTGCATCAGTTGCGCGGCCGTGTCGGCCGCGGTTCGGTTGCCTCGACCTGTCTGCTGATTCCCACCCATGAAGATGCGACCGAGAACGAGCGATTGCAGGCGATGGCGACCACCAACAATGGCTTTGAACTGGCCGACCTGGACCTCAAACTGCGCGGCCCAGGCGAATTCCTCGGAACGCGCCAGGCTGGTTTCGCCACTACATTGAAGATGGCGAGCATCACCGATGTGAAATTGATCGAGAAGGCGCGCGAACAGGCCAAAGCCTTGTTTGAGCATGACCCTTACCTCACCCAACCCGAACATGCCCTGCTGGCCGAATCTTTTGAGCGGTTCTGGAAAGGTACAACAAGCGACGTTTCATAATTTTGCGGGGCAGGGCCTCCCCGCCCCTCTGATAAATAATGGAGAAAAATGGTTAGAGCTTTATTTCCCGGAACTTTCGATCCCATCCACTATGGCCATATGGATATTGCCAATCGTGCCTCCAGGCTTTTTGACGAAGTGGTAATGGCGGTCTATGATAAGCCCCTGAAGAACCTGATGTTCTCTCCTGATGAGCGCATCTCCCTGGTGAAAGAGTCTTTTCAGGCTAACCCGAAGATCAGAGTCACCGGGTACAGCGGCTTGACCATTGAGTTTGCCAGACAGATCGATGCCCAGGTCATTGTGCGCGGACTGCGTGTCTTCTCCGATTTCGAGTTCGAGTTCCGTATGGCTCTGGCCAACCAACGGCTTGCCGGGGACCATGTTGAGACGGTCGCACTGATCACTGCGGAGCAGCATACCTTCCTGTCTTCATCCACGGTGCGCGAGATCGCCACCCTCCATGGCGATGTTTCCAGCATGGTGCCTGCCTATGTGGAACATGCTTTGAAAGATAAAGTCTCCCAAATGGGGGAACAATCCATGCCGAACGCCCTTAGGGATTAAGCGGCCCCCTAAAAATGAGAAGAACATTGTAGAATCCTGACGGTCATTCCTACCATGCAGGCCGCAGGATTAATGTGCTAGAATAAATTAAAAATTGCCTCCTTATTCGAGTAGCCTATGGACATCTTACAATTGATCGACCGCCTGGAAGAACTCTTCAACGACGCGAAGGCCGTGCCCTTCACACATAATGTTGTCGTGGACGAGGATCGCATGCTCGAACTGATCGACCAGATGCGCATCGCCATCCCCGAAGAAGTGAAAAAGGCCCAGCAGGTTGTGGCTCAGCGTGACCGTGTCATGGCGCAGGCACAGGAAGAAGCCAACCGTACCCTGCAGATCGCCCGTGACAAAGCCGATGGACTGGTTCAAAAGGATATGATCTCGCAGGAAGCCCAGCGCCGCGCCGACCAGATTCTCGCGCAAGCCCGCGCCGAAGCCGAAGGCGTTCGGATGGATGCCGATAATTACGTGTTGGATACGCTGATGCAATTACAGGATCAAATCGCAAAACTCGGCAATCAGGTCAACAATGGCATACGCATGGTGCAGGAAGAACAAATGCGAAAAGCCTCCACCAGTGTAACCGAACCTGAAAAGTAGATCAAAAATCCCCGTCATGCACATTGACGGGGATTTTTTTGTCGATGTGCCAGATTAGACGCTTCTTTTCGGGATCATAAGATTGAATCCTGTTTCCCAAACCTTCGCCCCGCTGACAAAGAGCCCGGCGCCCAAGAGCAGCAGCCCCAGGCCAGTGAGGGTCATGGATGTGTTGAATGCATCCGCATAGTTGATGCCGCCCCAGGTGTGAGTGGACCCCATGGTGAACTGAATGGTGAGAGTCATGATGCCCAGCAGGATCGTCGCCGCACCCCCCGCAGGCAGATTGTCCCTGGCGTTGCCTTTTTCAAAGTTCACGCCCTGCCAAATGGATGGGATGCGGAAGATGAGGAAGACGACCAGCGTGAAAACAGTTGTGTAAACGACTGCATCCACCGGCATGGACTTGCCGCGCAAAACCTGCGACACGAAGATGTGTATCCCGCCGATCAATACACCAGCAATGAGGGCTTGCAAACTCATCTTATACGAGTCGGATGTTCCGCGCACGAGTTTGATGGTTGCCCACAGTCCCCATAACCCAATGGCAATGCCCGTGAGGACAAAGAGAATATACAACCACTGGAACGGAGCCAGCGCTGCCATGCTGTCGTACTTGGTGGGGAAGAGGGCGGCGCAGGTGGTGCCGATCCCGCCGAGCAGGGTGAAGCCGCCGGTCAACCCCATGAGGACGATCCCGATGAAACGCAGGAACTTTGCGAAAAAACTATTGGTGGACATTGTTTACTCCTTTTGTAAAAAAACAGGTCACGCATCATTGCGTGACCTGCATGTTTTTGCTTTGAATAAAACCATGTTGAAGTTTTATCTGCCTGACTCTAATTCCTATGCCGCTTAGCCTGCCAAACATGATGCCGATGATGGCGGACATGATGAAATCCGCTTCGGGGGTGAAGGCGGGGATGCGCCCGACGATGAGTTTGGCAATGACGAGGAACCAGATCAGGAAGAGGTAGAAGCGGTCTAGTTTGAAGGTAACAGCACGGAGTTCCAGGTCTGCTTGCATGGGAACAAGGAGACTGAGCAGGAAACCGATGGGGATGAAGGCGGCAATGACTACTGCAACACTCTTCCAGGTGTAATACCCGTGGCTTATATCGCGGAAGAAGTACACGCAGAACATGGCTGAGAACTGGACGAGCAGGAAGGCGCGCAGCCAGATCTTGAAGCGGCTCTTTTTCAATTCACCGCGCATGGATTTCATGAAGGAAATGATGTTCATTTTTATTCCAACATATCGTAGGGGCGACCCGCCCTGCAATATAAAACAACTTGAATGACTCTGAAGGGTTGCCCCTGCTAACCAAATTTAAAACCTGCCACAAAAAAGGCTGTTGTCAGCAGGAGCAGGATGGGGAATAACTTGAGGATGGTCTCACGTGAGAGAATGGGCTTGCCTGTCTTCAGGAACGAGAGCAACAGCCCGCCCACGCCAATCAATGCGCCGCCAACGCCGACGAGGGAGTACAACGGCTTGACCTGTCCCTGTATGGCAATGAGGATGGGCAGGAGGAAGATGGTCATGCCCGCAATGCCATGCGTGATGGCAATTACGATGACAGGCAGTTTGTTTTGCATTTGAATTGACCGGGTCACAGTCACGACGAGGAAACCGATGATGGCAAAGACCAGATATAAGATCCGGTAAGAGGCGAGGTGCTGCCAGACCAAGCCTGCCGATAAACTTAGCGGAATGATCGTGGAGACGATGACCACGATGGGCGAGTCCAGCACCTCCATCCCCAAAATGAAGATGAGCAATGCGGCGACGAGGATCACGCCAAATGCGATGGTATAAGCGATGATGGGCAGCGTACCGAAACCGTCTATGCCTGCCGAGACTTGATAGGAGGCGAGCAGGACGGTGAGGAGCAGAAGGGTGCGGTCTAATGAAGAGAGTTTCATAAGAAGTAGTGCAAGATTTATCTTGCGAGTCGCAACATTAACGTTGCGGTACTAGATCACTTCCAATACGACGAGGATCATCGCAGCTAGCATGTAAACCGATGCGTATTTGAACAAACCAAAGTTGACGCGCTCAGTGGGTTTGAAGGTCATCGCGGCGGCGAGCATGAGCAGACCCGCAGAGAGCACGCCGAGCAGGCGCAGGAAGCCCCAATCCATGCCGATGCCCACACCCGCGGCAACCATGGCGGCGGCGGCGAGGACGGAAGAGAAGGCGATGGTGAAGCGGGTGACATCCAACCCGTAGGTGGAGGGGAAGGTGGGCACGCCAGCGTCGGCGTAGTCTTTTTGGAATTTCATGCTGAAGGTGAGGGTGTGGGTTGGGATCCAGAGCAATACGCCCAGCGCGAGCATGAGACCGATCCAGTCGATGGAGCCGAGACCGAGCACACGACCCGCGAGGATGGGCATGGCGCCGGAGATACCGCCCCATACGATGCTCCAGCAGGTGCGGCGCTTGAGCCACATGCTGTACACGACCACATCGAAGAACCAGCCGGCGAAGACGACGATGCCGTAGAGCCAGTCGATTGCCAATGCCCAGCCGATGCCAATGACAGAGATGAAAACGCCGACCATCAATACTTCTTTATCAGAGACCAGCCCTTTGGAGGTGACTCGTTTTTGAGTGCGCCCCATCTTGGCGTCGATGTCGCGGTCCCACCACATGTTGAGCAGGGTGCTGCCCGCGATGGACAGGAAGAGGCTGATGGATAGCCCAAGGATGGTGGATATATTGAAAACGGGACAACGCGCACTCATGTAGCCAGCCAGACCCGTTGCAAGCAGAAGACCCGATTGCGAGGGTTTGGTCAGTGACCAAAACATGGCGATTTTTTTAGTGATTGGTAATTTGTTGTTGGGTATTGACGATTGCGCGGGCATGAAGACTCCGAAAAAGAGAGTAGATAATTAGAAAGTAGAGATCAGTGATTACTCACGACTCTCTACTCTCTATTCGCTCCATTTTACCTCACACAGCGGAAACCAACGCCGGGACTGAAATACGTGGGCGTGGCATTGTTGCGGACCCACACGCGCAGGTCCATATCGTAGGTGTCTTTGGAGCCGCCGCGCATGAAGCGGTAGTGCATGCCTTCATAAACGTCGCCTGTCCATTGCCAGACGTTGCCCGCCATGTCATACAGTCCGTATGGCGAAGCGGAGTCGATGGTTTGATAACCGTCGTACGCGTTGCCGTTGTAGAAACCAACCGGACTGGTGCGCGAACCGAAGGAGGACATATCCTCGAACGGGTCACGGCTGGAGTAGAAGTTTGCATTCTCGCGCGCGATCTCATCGCCCCACGGGAAGGGACGTTCGTCTGTGCCGCGCGCGGCTTTTTCCCATTCCATTTCGGTGGGGAGGCGGGTCTCGTAATATCCGCAATAGCCCCACGCGCCGAACCACGTGACCGAGGTCATCGGGTGATTTTCATAGCCTTTTTCGACTGTGAACGTCTTGCCATCGAATTTGATTCTTTGGGATGGGTCGTTCAATGGGACGAAGAGCCAGTCGCCCGCTTCTATCTTTTCTTCATGCTTGACTCCTCGAAACTCGTCGCCGGGGTAATAGCCGACAACTTGTTCGCCATCCATTTTGACATATCCATCGGCGAGTGCTGCGTTGAGGAAGTTCGCGTATTGTTGCTTGGTCACATCCGTGACCATGATCTCATATGCGTCTGTTGAGGCAATGTCTTCATGCTGACCGAAGTGGAATTCACCCGCAGGGACTTGCGCCCAGGCGTTCGGGTCGATGCCGGTGTCGTAGGTGGGCATCGGAGCGTTTAAATCGACATGGGCACAAGAGACAAGGATAAAAAGGGTAATGAGCAGAATGAAAATAATTGGACGCGGATAAACGCTGAGGACGCGGATTTTTAATTCCTTTTCTCCGCGTTTACCCGCGCTCGTCAGCGTCCCAAAAAGAATAGAATGTTTCATTTTGCCACCTCCTGCGAGAGTTCTTGAGCCGCTTCTTCTGTCCAACGTCCCTTCGGTTTGAACAGGTCAGTGAGACGCCAAACCATGACGATGGCAAGCAGGACGAGCAGCATGCCGAGACCGAAGTCGATCATATACATGAGTGTGTTGACGAGAGGTTGTTGTTCGGCTTCAGTGATGAAGAGGCGTTTCATCTCGAAGATGGTTACGCCTGCGAGGGCGATATCCGACAGGAAGATAATGCTCCAACCATATATCTGGCGGACTTTGCCTTTCAGCCCGAGCATGTCGCCGTAATACATGAGGATGATGGTGGCGATGATGGCGGAGAGCGCGTGCCAGTGACCGGTCAGTTCGATGCGTTCTTCGCGGGCGGGCCACACGCGGAAAATTTCATCCAGTTTGACCGCCATGAAAATGCCGATGCCGCTGGTGGTGAAGTTCATGAAAAGCATCTGCCAGGTGGGACCGAACTTAAGCGGGTCTTGCACCATCGCGCCGAGTTTTTGCAGGAGGGTCGGCTTGGTAAGATGTGCCGTGCCCTCTATAGCGAATTTGCCCCAACTCCAGATGAGCAGGAACAACGCCGCCAGCATGGACGGTGTCGCGCCAACATAGATGATCATGTGTGCCACGGGCTCAAGCGGAGTGACCACACCCCACACGCCAAGGTTGAGCACAATACAGCCAAGGATCATCAGCGGCATGGCGAACTTATGCCAGATGCCCTTGAAGTTCAACCAGCGCCCAATGATGAGCGTGAGCATGATGGCGATCAGTGCCAGCATGATGTGCAAATGACCGATGACCGAATATTCCATTACGGATTTTTCGGGGTAACGGATGACGTTCTCCGCAAGGAAGGTCTCAAAGCCGTGACCGTAATACGAGCCGGGGACTGCACCAAACAGGGAGGACAAAACTGTAGTCACCGCAGTGGTGAAGAAGGCAACTCGCTCAAGGTCAACTCCGCTTTTGGTGCGGGCGTAGTCTTTGTCGGTGATGTAGTGTTCTTTATCCCAGGGCCAGAGCGCGACACAGAGCAACACGCCTGCAAAGAAGATCAGCGAAAGCCCGGTGATGTACAGTCCATGGAATGCCCAGTTGTGACCGAAATAGGCGAAGCCCATGCCAAAGGTCATCGTCAAAATGTAACCGACGGTGATGAGCATATTGACGGCAGTTTTGAAGAAGGCTTTCATCTTCAACAAGCCGGTCACCATATAGGTTTCAATCGCGATCACACCCATTGCAATCGAGTGATACAGGATGATGATGCGCCCTTCGCGCTCGGCTTGCACAATGTCCATGCCGAAGGTTTTGATCACCCAATCGCGCACGCCCATCTCAGCCATTGGTCCTGAGAGCATGCCCCAAACGGCAGTGACCATCGAGATCATCGCAATGGCAACAAGGATGAGTCCCTTTGTGGAAGTGAAGAGGTAGTTGAGTCTATCTTTCATGCAGGTTCCTTGTGGTAATTAGTAATTGGTAATTAGAGATTAAACATGCAATTACCAATTACTAATCTCCAATTACCAATTTATCGCTTTTTCGCAAACCCCAACGCATACGCTCCCGACATCAGGAACAGCAGGGGAGTGAGGATAAGCATTACGAAGTCAGGGCTGAAGAAGAGCAGTTGCCTGCTCATGGTGATGAACGCCAGCGCAATACCGCCCAAGCCGATCAGCAGCCCGCCGATGCCGACCCACCAAAACCCCTTGGGCGCGCCTTTGGCAACGAATGGCCCGATGAAGATGACGAGTCCCGCCACACCGTGGAAAAGCGGTACAGCGATCTTTCGCGGAATTTCCATGTTGCCAATACTGGTCACTGCAATGGCGAGGAAACCAAGAGCGGCGAACCACTTGAAGTAAGTCTTCCATTTCGGGAAGTATTCCTCAGCCAACCCCATGGAAATGCCCAACGGGATCAGGCTGGCAACTGTCAGCACGTAGGGCGAGGCGAGGATCCCCATTCCCAAAAAGATGAGCAGCAGGCCTGAAACCAAAAGCACTGCAAATCCCATTAGATAGTAGAGATTATGCAGTGCCTTGTTCAGTTGGTAGCGCTGGAAAAAATACCAGCACAGGTACGCGGCGATCAAGCCGGTGAGCAGAAGGAAGATGATGTCTTTCATGGTTTATTCTCCTTATTGTGAATTATTGCACAAGTAGACGTCAAATATCTGTGACATAAATCACACTTCTGCTGCGCGCTTCAAACCGGACCTTGAGCCTGACTCGCCGTTCCCAGACCTTTTTTCACACTGAAGCATTCCACGCTTCGAGCATTTTCCGTGTGGATGGCAGGAACAGGTAGATGATCAACGCTGTGCCCAAAAGCGGCGCAGGCAAAAACATCGAGAAACGATGAACCTCAAAGAAAGCGTTGTACAGCCCAAGCGGATACCCCGCCAGCATTGACATTGTCCCTGCGAACATGCCCACAGGAATTGCCCAAGATTTTTTCAGCAATGCGCCAAAGATGAACATTGCCCAGGCGATGGAACCCCACCAACTGACCTGCTGCGTCATCACATACATCCCGTTCCAGAATGGGTTGTCGTGGGAGATGGTGTATTTTGCGATTGGCGCGACGCCATCAATGAAAGTCAATACATAGGCAAGCCCGGCAATGAAGGTAAGCGTGATGATCTTTTTGTTTATCCCACCGATGAACAACATACTGAACCATAACACGCCGCCCAATGCAAAGACCGAAAGAGTCGGCACAGGCAGGTGGCTGTCCATGGCGGGGATGGCGGGGAAGAATCCAGCCAACAGTTGAATGGTCGCTCCAACCGTGCCCCAGAACCAGGCCCATTTTTCCTTGTGCAGGAAACCGTACAAGGTCACCATCCAGATGGCAGCGGAAGCCGTGCCGACCCAGCCAAGCACCGCATAGGTGATACGCACAGACATGGCTTCGTCCATGCGCCCGGCGGCGGTCTTTGCGCTGATCAAAAGATTGTATTGACTGGCGATCAGGTAGAACGCCAACAACCCCGTGAGAATGCCAAGGATGGCAAGAGCAGAACCGATTTTATGATTGTTTTTCATAGTCCTTTTCCATTCTTTCTGTCCGATGACAGGTATAATTCTTATGTGAAATGTATCACTAATAAAAGGAAAAGTCTTTGACTTAAGGCAAAGACTTTGGAAAGGCCGCTTATGAATGACTTGGAGAACCTGTTGCGTGTGAATACAGTCTTTAACTGCCTCTCTCCAGCCGACCTTGCCGAACTGGCGCAGTTATCCTCCAGCCGCTCCTTTCAGAAGGATGAACGTGTGATCTTGTACGGAGAGGTTTGGCCTTATCTATTTCTGGTTGGCGAAGGCAGCATGGATGCGGTCAAGGAATCCCTTGAGGGCAGAAACCTGTTGGTTACCAATTTCCCCAAGGGAAATATTTTTTGGGGGCTGGCTTTCTTTCAGGATAATGCCCCCATGCCCGTCACTCTTCAAGCGCATGAAGCCAGTCACCTTTACCTTTGGCACCGTGATATGGTTATGCCCATCCTTACGCGTAATGGTCTCGCCGCCTGGGAACTGTGCCGGCTGATGGCAGTACGGATGCAATATGCCAGCGGAATTCTTGAAGGGCTTGCTTTTCAATCTGTTGCCGGGCGCCTTGCCCGCCTTTTACTTGAAAATTTTGAAACGGCAGGCGATGTGTCCATTTCCCGGCATCTAACTCTCGATGAGATGGCTGCCCGGGTCGGCTCCACGCGCGAGATTGTCTGCCGCGCCTTGTATGGGCTTGCAGATAAAAATTTAATTGAAGTCAAGCGGACGGAATTTGTCCTGAAAGACAGGGATGGGCTGATACACCTGACAGAACGTTGAAACAGCCATCCCTGATTTGGAGATCAGGATCTGTTAAGATGCCCTGCTTGTGCTTGATGCGCTGGAAAACTGCCAGTACAGGAATGCGTCAAAGCATCTGGCAGGGATTTTGGACCCTAATAAAATTGTAAGAAACGAAACGGCCTGAACGCACACATTGAAAATATAATTTGCGTTGCGTTGATTTTATAATTGTATTGCAGATCGTATAATAGAAATATGGTTTCTGATCAGGTAACGGTTTGAAAGTACCAAACGCTTCGCCCGCAAAACTTCAGCGATCGACCCCTGCTCCATCTTTGCAGGAGTGGCGGATGCGCGCGTTGGATGGTGTGTTGAGAGGGGTGTTCCTTCTGTGGTTGATCGCCATGATCGGTGGAATCAATAATGTACTGGCCGAATATTCTCATTTAAAAGGGGATTATGAAAACCCGGCTTTGATGGGGATATCCATTATTTTGATCTACATCAGCACCACCCTGATTCTGATCTTTATCACCTTTAATAAAAAACTCCGCTTCGAACTTCGGGCAGGTTTGTTGCTTTTTGCGCTTTATATTCTTGGGACGATTGGCCTGACACTCTCCTCGCTCAGCGGGGATGGCCGGGTGTTGATGTTTGCTTTCATCATTTTGTCGGCGGTCTTTTTTGACCGGCGTTATAGCCTGGCAGCAGTGATTCTGGCTTTTGCTACATATATTACTTTGGGGTATTGGCATGTCTCAAAATTTATTTACGTCCCATTGGAACGTCAGGCAAATTCCCTGGACCCCGCCGCATGGCTGACGGGCGGCGCCGTGCTGCTGGCCTTGAGCATTGCGACCGTGCTCTCGGTCACCTTCCTTTTGCGCACACTTGAGCAAAGCCTGAAGGAGTCCCTGACCCGCGAGCAAGACCTGACCCAACTCTATAGTGCCGCTCAAGATATGGCCGGGCAGATCGGCGATCCGAGTTCACTATTGCGGTCTTTGGCGCGGCACATGGCTGAGGCCATACAGGCGACCAGCACGAATATTGTATCTGCCAACGAGGCCAAGGGGGTGTTTTCGGTGATGGCAGAATATTGGTCCACAGATGCTTCAGCGACGGAAAGGATATCGGATGTGGGTAGTGTGATCCCGATGTGGGATTATGGGACCATTATGACCTCCATGCTCAAGGGCGAGGCGATCATTCTGCACGAAGATATGCCGGGGCTTTCGGAAAAAGAGCAGTGGCAGTTCTCGTTTTATGGCATCAAGTCCATGCTGTTTGTGCCCATCATGGCTCATGGAAAATTGCTGGGAGATGCCGAGATATGGGAGAGTCGCCAGCACCGCGAGTTTACCGAATCCGAGGTGCGCCTCATTCAAGCCATGGTCGGGCATGCAGCGGCAATTATGGAAAGTTCCCAATTGTTCGCAGAGACACGCCAGCGGGAAAGTGAATTAAGTGCTTTGCTGACCGTGGCTCGCGCAGTCTCTTCCAGCCTCTTGCTGGAGGATGTGCTAAAACAAGCGGCTACGACTCTGGCGGGTCTGTTGAAAGTCGATTTTTGCTCTCTCTCCGATTACTTCCCGGAGCAGAATATGATCGTAACCTCCGCCCTTTATTCGACAAATGAAGATGTCAGCGGGCAGGGCGATCTGGGGCATACCTTTTCGCTGGAGGATTATCCTCTCACCCGGCAGGTGCTTCTGAGCGGGGAACCTGCCTTGATCCGCCTCGATGATCCGGCGGCAGACCAGGCTGAGATCCGCCAGATTCAGCACGATGAGATGTTCTCGTCGCTGCTTATCCCGCTGCGCCTGCGTGGCCAATCCCTTGGTCTGGCGGAATTGTTTACTGCCGATCCGGCCCGGTTCTTTACCCCCGATGAAGTGCAATTTGCCTGTGCGCTTGCCGAGCAGGTGGCGGTCGCCATTGAGAATGCGCGCCTGTATGAAAAGATCGAACAAAGCGAGGCGCATTTCCGCGCATTGATCGAAAACTCTGCCGATTCGGTTGCCATCCTTGATGCGCAGGGCAACTTTATTTATGTGCCTCATAAGGAAGCGCCTCTCACCGGTTATACATACGAAGAAACCATTGGGCAAAACGCATTCCGCTTTATTCATCCCGACGATCTGCCCGGTTTGGAGGCAGCGTTTAAAGAGGGGATTCAAACTCCGGGCTCGATCATCACGCGGCAATATCGTCTCCAGCGCAAAGACGGTTCCTGGGGACACTACGAGGTTACCGGCCACAACCTTTTGCATGACCCGCAAGTGGGTGGAGTGGTCATCAATTTCCGCGATATCAGCGAACGTAAACGAATTGAGGAATCTCTTGCTGAGCGGGAGGCATATTATCGCGCACTGATTGAAAACTCAACAGAGGGCTTGTCCATTGTGGATGAAAACGGGAATATCAAGTATTCGGCCCCTTCAGAGGCGCGGGTTACCGGATATTCGGCTGAGGATCTGGTGGGAAAAAGCGCCTTCCAATATATTCATCCGGAAGATAAAGTTCAAGTGATGCGCACCTTTGCAGAAGGTATTGTCATTCCTGGTGTGGTCAGGACGATTCAATATCGCTTGTTGCGAAAAGATGGGGTCTGGCGTTATTTTGAGATTACAGGACAAAACTTGTTGGATGATCCGCGCATCGCCGGGGTGGTAGCCAATTATCGCGATATCACCGACCGTAAACTGGCAGAGCAGGCTCTTGAAGAATCGGAGGAACGTTACCGCACTATTTTCCAATCTGCGGGCATTCCCATTTGGGAGGATGACTATTCGGAACTCCTTCGGCGAATAGAGACTCTCAAAGCGGAAGGCGTGACAGATTTTCGATCCTATTCCCGGGAGCATCCGGATTTTCTCGAAGAGGCCTCAAGGTTGATCAAAATTTTGGATGTAAACTCTGCTGCCGTCGCAATGATGGAAGCGCAGCAGCCGTCGGATTTGATCGGTACGCTGGCCGACATTCTGAAGGGGAACGCAGTCGATGCCTTTCTCAAAGATGTGGTCGCCCTGGCGGAAGGGAAAAGGCACTTTGAACATGAATCGTACCTGTATACGCTACAGGGACGCCGCCGCGAGGTGTGGACCTCAGTGACCGTTCCAGATTGGGCGGTGGGCTATGAACGTGTTTTGGTGACCACGCTGGATGTGACCGAGCGGAAGCAGGCTGAGATCGCTCTACAGGAAAACCGCGAACGCCTTTCTGGGATTGTGCTTTCCGCCCCAAATGGCATCATTATGGTTGATGCGCAACAGCGTATCGTTGTCATGAATCCGTCGGCTGAAAAAATATTTGCGTACTCGGCCCATGAAATTATCGGCCGGAAATTGGACCTTTTAATCCCGGAACGCTTCCGTATTTTCCATGAGAGATACGTCCGGGCGTATGGAACTAACGGTGCGGCCCGTCGCAAAATGGGGCGCCTGGATACACTGTACGGCCTGCGCAAGACCGGTGAGGAATTTCCAATGGAGGCATTCATTTCCAGTTATGAGATGAATGGTGAGCGCTACTTCACGGTGGTCTTGCAGGATATTACCGAGCGCAGGCTGGCTGAGGATGCCCTGCAAGCCAGCGAAATGAAGTTTCGCGCGCTGGCCGAGAACATCCCCGGCGTGGTGTATCAATGCAGGAATGATGAGGCCTATTCATTTATCTATTTGAACGATTCGGTGGAGAATTTAACCGGTTACCCAAAATCGAACTTCCTTTCCGGGAATTTGTCATTCAGGGATCTTTACCACCCGGAGGATACGAGACTGGTGCCTATTCCCTCCCCATCCAGCGGGAAGAAGATCAATCAAAACCCGTTTCATGTAACGTACCGCATCCGGCATCAGTTGGGTCACTGGGTCTGGGTGGATGAATGGGGGACAAGTGTGGTCAACGCTCAGGGAGAAATTCAGTATCTGGAAGGCATTATGACCGACATCACCTCTCAAAAGGAGGCGGAGGAAGCGCTGCGCCAACGAACCCGCGAATTGGAAATGTTGATGGAAATCTCATCAACCTTGCGGGTGGTGGACAGCGTTTCGGGGATTGGGCGGTTAATGGTGGCGCGTGCCGTCCAACTGGTTCACGGAGTCAGTGGCTCCATCTTCCTGCTTGACCCTCAGATCAACACCCTGGTGCTCAGTTCGTGGTATGAATCGGATTCGGATGAATATACAAACCTGTCTCCCGGATTTCAACTAAAACATAAGATGGGAGAAGGCATTACCGGCAGGGTTGCGCAGACCGGCGAATTTTACATTACGGAAGATATTCATAATGACCCGACCATTGTGGTCCTGCCTGACGAAAAAGAACGGTTGGGAAAGATCAAGAGCGGCATCTCGTTGCCCCTGCCTGCGCAGGATGAGATCATTGGTGTCCTGCACATCTGGCTTGATACCAAACGGGAATTCACCAGGGCGGAACTGCGCCTCCTCATTGCCATTGCGGAAATGGCAGGCAGCGCCCTCCATCGCGCCTCACTGTATGAGAAGACCATTCAACAAGCCGAGGAACTTTCAGAGGCCTACGACAATACCCTTGCCGGTTGGGCGCGCGCGCTCGAACTGCGCGATGAACCCACCGAGGGTCACACCCGCCGCGTCACTGAACTGACCATGGCACTTGCCATGGATATGGGGATTGCCCAGGAAGACCTGGTCAACATCCAGCGCGGGGCGATCTTGCACGACATCGGCAAGATGGGTATTCCAGACTCCATCCTCCACAAACCCGGTCCGCTCAGCGCCTATGAACGGAACATCATGTGCGGCCATGCCCAGCTGGCCTACGACATGCTTTCGCCGATCTCCTTCCTCAAGTCTGCACTCGATATTCCCTACTGCCACCACGAACACTGGGATGGATCCGGATATCCGCGCGGGTTGAGAGAGGAGGGCATTCCCGTGGCGGCGCGCATCTTTGCCGTGGTCGATGTCTGGGATGCGCTTATCTCCGATCGTCCCTACCGCCCGGCCTGGTCTCACGAAAAGGCGCGCGAATACATCAAGGATAATTCAGGAAAACACTTCGACCCCGTGGTTGTAGAACACTTCTTGAAATGGGTGAGAGGTTAGTCGGATAGCCTTACGTCCCTGTGCAGCAGGTCCTGCACGGTCTCCCTTTTTTGAATCAATCTGACCTGCCCCTCCTCCAGCATTAATACCTCCGGCTTGCGCGCGCCGTTGTAATTGGATGCCATGCTCAAGTGATATGCCCCGCTCATTGGCACAGCGATCAGATCGCCCGGATGGATGGGGCCCATGGGCAACCCTTCGATGATAACGTCACCAGATTCACAGTACGGCCCTGCCACGGAAAAGACCCCGCTTCTTTCCCCGCCCGGGCTGGAGACCCCCAGGCTGGAATACCTCGCCCCGTACATCGCATACCGGGGATTATCCGCCATCCCGCCGTCGATCAATGCCCAGGTCTTTTCTCCGCGTTGCTTTAGTGCGCCGATGCGATACAGGGCCACTCCGGCCTGCGCCACCAGGCTGCGACCCGGCTCCAGATGCAAGTGAGGAAGCGTCAGCCCGCGTTGCCGACATCCCTCACGGATCGCTTCCGCGACTCCCCGCACATAATTTTCAACCGATGGATGCGGCAGTTCATCTTCGTGATACGATACCCCCCAGCCGCCACCGGGGCAAAAATGCCACTCGTCTTCCAGACCAAGCATTTGAATGATATCAAGCGCCAGTTCAATGGCTGGCAGCAGGGGCTCAGGGTCGCGGAAGTTTGAGCCTTGATGGAAATGAATCCCTTTTAGCGGCAGATGGTGATCCATGCAAAATTGGGCTGCGACCATCAATTCTTCACGGGTCATGCCGAACTTGCTGGCGTGATGCCCCGTCTGAGTGTGGGTGTGATGTGTTGTCACGGTGACGCCGGGCAAAAAGCGCAGCCACAGATTTGGAATTTGAGAGGGGTGTGCAAGATCTGCGATCCGTTCGAGTTCTGCCAGATTGTCAACCACGATGGTTCCGGCAAACCCCATGGCGGCTTTCAGATCTGCGATGGATTTGTTCACCCCATGCACAAGGATATGCCCACGCGGCACGTCCCCGTTGACTGCGATCGCGATCTCGCCTTCGCCGGTGCAGTCGATGGTCAGGCCATGTTGCTGCGTCCATTGCGCGATGGCCGTACACAGGAAGGCCTTTCCGGCATAGGTCACAGAAGCAGTTCCCGGGTAGAAAGAAGCGAGCGCAGATTTATACGAACGAACCGCTTTATCAAGCGTGGCACGATCATAGAGGTAAAGCGGGGTCCCATATTCCTCTGCAAGCGCAATGAGGCTCGCTCCTGCGATGGTCAATCCCCCCTGTTCGATTTTTGTAGTGATGGGGAAAAGGTCAAGCCGTTTCATCGATTAGCGCAGGGTTATTTATCGAAGAACAGGGTCCACCAGATTTCCCAGTTTTGCATGGGAGTGGGAGCAGGCACTGGCGTATTGACGATGGCGGGCTCGCTGCCAGGCACGCCGATGGGAATGACCGGCTGGTCGCCTTCCTGAACATAATGTCCTTCCGTGCGCGCCCAGTCTTCAACGGCCTCGTCGGAACCGGCATAAACCACCTGGGTCTGCAATGCCACCTGGGTTTGCATGGCTTGGGTGGCCGCGATGCGCACTTCGTCCCGTTGTTCGTTCAGGCGATTAAGCTCCTCGAGCCGGGAATTGAACTCGATCACGAACAGCATCAAAATAAAGATACCGGCAAAGATGGCCACGCGTCGAAACTTAATGGGAATGGAAACCATGCCTTTATCTTAATCGCATTTTCCCACGTTGGCAAACCTTTTTGTGGTAAAATCCTGCGCCGCAGGACGTTGTACCCTTCGTCCTGACATCCTATGCCAGAAAGGGCTTAAATAAAATGAAAGTACTGTTGATCAAAGACGTTTACAAACTCGGGCGCGCCGGGGACATTAAGAAAGTTGCCGACGGCTACGGCCGCAACTTCCTTCTTCCACAGGGCATGGCAGTCCTTGCCACCGAGGGCGCATTGAAGCAGGTTCAGAAGATCAAGTCGCAGGCTGAGATCCGCCGCAATACCCAGAACGAGGAACTCAAGGGCGTGGCCGACCTTATCAAGGGCGTCACACTTGTCTTCCCGGCCAAGGCGGGCGAAACCGGCAAACTCTACGGTTCCATCACCACGGGTGACATCGCCATTGCCCTCACCGAAAAAATCCGCTTTGAGGTCAAACGCCAGCAAGTGGATACCCAGCCCATCCGAACCCTCGGTGAATTCACCGCTCATGTCCGCCTGACCATGGACCTTGTTCCTGAAATCAAGATCATCGTTCACCGCGAGGGTGAAAGCGCTGAAAGCGCAACCGAACAGCCCGAAGCCGGGGAAAAAGCAAAGAAGGGTTCCGAAAAGAAAACAGAAGAACCCGCCGCCGAAGCCCCTGCTGAAGCAGCCTAATACTGAAACAGACATCACCGGCTACCAGTCGGTGATGTTCGTATTAAGGCCTGCCAAGAAGCGCAGTAAAATATCCCCATGCTTGAAACCATCGGTCAACGCCTCAAACGCGAGCGCGAGTACCGCTTTCTCACCATTGAAAAAGCGGCCGCCGACACGCGCATCCGCAGCGTTTTTCTTCAGGCTCTTGAGGCTGATGATTATTCCGTCATGCCGTCTGCCGCGCAGGGGCGAGGATTTTTGCGCAACTATGCCGCTTACCTTGAGCTTGATATCGATGAACTCATCGCGGAGATTCAGCGTAATGCGCCGCCGCCCGAAGTAAGTGGACCGCTTCCTCAAGTCAACCTGCTTGAGACGGAAGTGCCGCCGCTGACCGCAGAACCGGAGCAGGAATCCGCGCCTCCTTTCTGGACCCGATTCCTGCCGCGCCACTCCAAAGTTGAATCCGCGCCCGGGCCTGACGAAGAAGAGATAACCTCAAGCGAATTTGTTGTGGAAGATGTTGAAGAACCTACGCCAGTCGAGGAGCTTCCAATAGAGAATCTGCCAGATGGGGAGGAGCAGGCTCAAAGTCCGATAGAGGCGAAGCGAGACTGGTTGGGGGGACTGCGGTCCCTCCTTCGATTCAAAGCCAGGCAGGAGGAGGATTCGCTGCCGGAGTCCCTTCACGTTGAGGGACTTGAAGAACCCGCTCAAATCCCCCCGCTGACTCTTCCTGTCCTTTCTGCTGATGAGATCATGAAAGAGATCGGCGCGCAGTTGCGTGAACGACGCGAGTTGATCAGCCTGACTTTCGAGGAAGTGGAACGTCATACGCACTTGCGCGCAGTCTTTGTCAGGGCCCTGGAAGAAGGCGCATTCGATAAGCTGCCCTCGACCGTACAGACTCGTGGCATGCTCTCGAATTATGCGGCCTTTCTGGATCTTGACGTGGACAAGGTTCTGTTGCGCTATGCCGACGCTTTGCAGGCCCGGCGGCGCGAGAAATATGCCGAAACGCCGCGCGAGAGAATCCAAACTCAAGTGCGCCCGTCCATGCCTTTCCTGCGCACCTTTCTTGCCGGAGACTTGATCTTTGGGTTATTGATGATTGTAGTTTTGGCCGGGCTGGCGATCTGGGGCGTGGGGCGTGTGGTTAATTTGCAGGAAGAGCCAGCCCAGCCGACAGCGCCTTCGATCGTGGATGTGCTGGGTGATGTGCCCCTGCCGACCGCTTCGCTGGCGCTCACTTCGCAGACCTCTGACCCGGGATTTGAAGTGCCCACTGTGGACGGTGGTGTGGCGCCAGTCCTCGAAGATGGAACGACAACCCCATCTGCAAATGTAACGGTCAGCGCCCTGGCGCTGGAGCGCGTATTTGTGAGGATCTCTGTGGATGGCGAAATAGTGTATGAAGGCCGCATGGCGCCGGGCGAGACCCAGGTGTTCACGGCCGAAAATCAGGTGGTCATCCTCACCGGAAATGGCTCTGCGTTGCGCATCACGTATAATGGAACCGACCTGGGTCTGATGGGTGGCGCGGGCGAAGTGATCAGCCGCGTATACCTGATTTCCGGTGTGGCGACTCCCACGGCGACCATTCCACCGACTCCGACAAATACCCCGCTCACCACACCGACCTTTACCCCAACGGCGACTTCAACCTTCACGGCCACGCCGACGCCATGATCCACCTTAAAGTTAGGAACAGAAACAGTGTCTAAAAATTCTTTTCATTTGATTTCCCTCGGCTGCGCAAAAAATACAGTTGACTCTGATTCGATGGCGCAGTTGCTCTTGCGCGACGGGTATCGTGCTGTGGACGACCCCTCCAAGGCTTCCGTGCTGATCGTCAATACTTGCGGGTTTATCGGCAGCGCCAAGGAGGAGTCCTATCAAGTACTGGGCGAACTGGCTCAGTCAAAAAAGAAGAATCAAGTTCTGATTGCCGCAGGTTGCCTGACCCAGCGTTACGGCATGGAAGTGGCACAGAAGGTCCCGGGTGTGGATGGCATCCTCGGTACGCGCCGTTGGATGGACATCGTCCAGGTGGTCAACGAAACCCGCCAAGGAAAGCACCCCGAACCCATCTACCATTTACCGGATGCGCCCACCGTTGGCGCGGATGAGAATGGAGCGCTGCGTGTCAGCGTGGCGGGCGCAAGCGCCTACCTCAAGATCGCCGACGGTTGCCGCCGCCCGTGCGCGTTTTGCGCCATTCCGCTCATCAAGGGCACGATGGTTTCCCGTCCAATGGATGCGATCATTCACGAAGCGCGGGCTTTGCGCGATGCCGGTGTGCGCGAGTTGATTCTCATCGCGCAAGATTCCACGGACTATGGCCATGATCTTGGGCTGAAAGATGGGCTGGCGGTTTTGCTTGAGCAGTTGACCGATTCCGTGCCGGACATGGACTGGATCCGCATCATGTACGCTTATCCGGGCTACGTTACCGACCGCCTGATCGAGGTCATGGCGACCCGCAAACAGGTTTTGCCTTATCTTGATATCCCGCTCCAACATGCGCACCCAAAGACCCTTTATCGCATGAAGCGTCCTTCCAACATGGAGTGGGTCCATAAGACGCTTGGGAAGATGCGCGGAGCCATCAAGGATATGGCCATCCGCACCACCTTCATTGTCGGCTACCCCGGCGAGACAGAGGAAGAATTTCAGGCCTTGTATGACTTTGTGAAGGAAACCCGCTTCGATCGCGTCGGAGCCTTTCAATTCTCCTTCGAGCCTGAGACAACCTCCGCACCTCTGGGTGACCCGGTTCCGGTCGGGGTGAAGCAGGAGCGCTACGAGCGTCTGATGGAACTTCAGCAGACGATTTCGCTGCAAGTCAATCAATCGTATGTTGGCAGGACCTTGGATGTATTGGTGGAAGGTTATGACAATGGCATCTCCGTGGGGCGTTCCTACCGCGATGCGCCGGAGATCGATGGCTTGATCCTGGTGGAAGGAAAAGCAAAGGTGGGCGAGATCGTCCCAGTGCGGATCACAGGCGCAATGGCCTACGATCTGACCGGGGCACTGGTTGAAAAACCGGATTTGATCCGCTTGTAATGTGTATCAAAAGTCCGCTGCAAATTTGCAGCGGACTTTTGATTATGAAACTCTTGCCAGAGCCGTGGCTCCCAGGATCAATGCGGAGAGGAGCAGGTTCAATCGCAAGATGCGTACTTCTTGTGTTTGCAATTTGACAAGCTCGCCTTCATCTGCCTTTTCCTTTTTCATCAGCGTGCGCTGGATGGCGGGCAGCACTTCCCAGGTTTGAATGGCGCTGACAACCACCATTCCGACTGCCAGCCCATGTTTGACGAGGATGGCCAGCGACCATTGCGTGCTGACGGAGAGGAAACCATCATAGTGCGGGCTGGTGCTGAGTTGAAAAAGCCCGGTGACCAACAGCAGCCCCATGCAGAACCAGGCCAGCGGCTCCAGCCTTTTTTGCAGGGCAGAGATAAAACCCAACTGATCGGCCGGTTTTAAAGCGCGTGTGGCGGCGGGGAGTACGAGGAAGTTAAGGGCGGCCAGGCTCCCGATCCACGTCACGGTAGCGAGCATATGCAGCCAGTAGAGGATGGCAAGGATGACGGGAGAGGGGGTGCTCATATGTTTTTAGGGTGTAGGGACTTCAGTGGGCGCATCCGTTGGTGCTTCGGTGGGGGCGTCAGTCGCAGCTGGAGCTGTAGTAGCAGGGACAACGATTTCAGTAGCCGGATAACATTGCGCTTGCGCCTGTGCCATGTTGGAGGCGGACGTGCCATCCAATTGCCCGATGGAGGCAGCCTGTTGGAGAACATCGTAGGCGGCGCAATAATCCTGTTTGGTAAAGAGATCATTGCCGAAGTTGACCAGCGCCGTGTAATAGCGCTGACCGGCGGTCATGGTGCCATCCCAAAGGGAGGGCCAACCGGCTGCCACTTGAGAGAAGTAATTAACAGCCTGCTCCCAGTCCAGTTCCCAGAAACTTGCACCGGTAAGATAGGCGCGCGCGCCTTCGCGCAGGCCATTGGCCGAGTTATCGAGTGGGCCGAAGCGTTCAGCCAGCGTCAGGTAATAGATGCCGCCTTCGAGGTTACCCTGTTGGGTGATGAGATCGTATCCATAATTGCGCAGGACGAAGTAATACATGCCATCGACCTGGGCGGTTTTATAGGTTGGGTCCAGCTTGCGGATGGAGTCCAGAGCGCCGAGGGCGCTGGGCCAATCCAACACACGGACGAATTGCTGTGCCTGGGCAAACGCGTTCTCCGCCCCGCTAAAATCGGGCGTGGAGGTGGGCGCCAGTGTGGGCGTGGGGGTGGGGGCGGAACTCAACACCAGGACTTCGGTCAGTTTTTCCTGCGCGCCGGGAAAGCCCGGGTCTTGGGAGATGACATACTCGAGGCGCTGGCGGGCCACTTCGTATCGCCCGAATTCAATATCCACAAGGGCCAGCGAGTATTGCTCGGAAACCCTTTGCACAAGCCCGGCCTTTTCTGTAGACTTTCGCACCCCGATACCCGTGGAATAGCCCCCGAAACCGCCCAGCCCGATAAGGATCAAAAAACCCAAAATACCCAACAGGATCGATCTCCAACGGGAAGGCTTTTTGACCGGTTTGGTGGGTTGTGTATCCTCCGGGTTGAAGGAGGGGGTGTTTGGTTGTGTGTTTTCCGTTTCTTCAGACATGGCGATGATTATACATCCCTTTAAAAAGGCGAAAAATTTTCTTATCCAGCGCTATAACTTCAGCAACATCTTCGCTTCAGACCAGACGATGGCCAGGGCAGTCCCCCCGCCGACGATCATTCCGATTAGCGCGGTAACGATGGCGCCGCCGGGCAAGTATAATGCCACCAGATAGGTCACTGCCCCTCCCGCTGCCGCTGCCAAAATCCCCTTGACAATGGAATTGCCAGTCCGCAACGGTTCGTGTGTACGCTTTGACAGCCAGGTAAACAGGACAATGGCCTCAACCAGCAGGGCGATCTCGGAAAAAGCGATGACCGGCGCGCCAATATTTTCAAAATAGGTTACCCCGAGGATGCCAATGATCAGGAAAAGGGCCAGACGGATGAGGACGGCATAGAGCGGGAACATCGGCTCCTTGCGGGCATAAAAGGCGCGCACAGCGATCTCGTGAATGGTGTAGCCTGTGAGGGTGGCAAGGTAAGCGCGCGTGGTCAAGGTGATAAGCCCTGAGATCTCGGTATTGAAGCCGAAGACGCCGCGAACCAGTGGATGAATACCCGCTGCCATCACTGCGGCAACCGGCAAGGTCAGGGCGATCAACACCTGCAGGGCACGCTCCACGGTGGCGCGGAATCCGGCCCAGTCCTGGCGCGAAGCGATCTCTGAGAGGGCGGGCAGCATGGCTGTGGCAATCGCCGTCCCCAAAATGGTTTCCGGCACCTGCATGATCATCCAGCCGTAGGTAAGCGATGTGACCGCGCCAACCTGGTCCAGCCGCGAAGCGAGGTTATCGCGCGCGATGAAAATGATCTGAATCCCCGCCATCGTCAACAGGCGCGGGGCCATCAGTTTGAGCGCTTCGATCAGACCGGTGTGGCGCAAGTTCAGCGCGGGTGTCCAGCGGAAACCGTACATGAACAGGCCGGGCACTTGAACAAGCAAATGCAGCCCCGCGCCGAGGATCACACCGTACACCAGGCCATGGATGCCGAAACGAGGCACGAGGAAGATCGCGCCGAAAATCTGCCCAAGGTTATACATGCTGGGAGCGATGGCGGGCAGAATGAAATGCTGGTTGGCTTGCAATGAGGCCATCACCAGGCCGCTGATCGAAAAGATGACCGTGCCGATCAGGTTCAAACGCATCAGTTCTGCCAGCAGGGTGCGCTGATCTGCACCAAAGCCGGGAGCAATGCCGAGGTTGGCATCCACGATCTGTTGGGCGAAGATGGCGACGGTCAACGCGAATCCGCCCGTCACCAAAAAGCCGACGTTGGCCACGCGCGAGAACAGGTCCCAGGCGGCGGCGCGATCCTTGGTGGTCAGGTATTCTGTCAACAATGGAATGAAAGCCATCGCCAGCGCGCCGCCGGAGATGAGCGCGAACAACAAGTCTGGCAGGTTGTTGGCGGCGTTGAACGTATCGAGCAATTGCACTTCGCCTGCATATTGCCGCGCCACAATTCCCGCGCGCACGAAAGCAAAGACCTTGTCGATTAAAAAGAAAAAGGCAACAACCAGTGAGTTACGGGTAAGTTTGGTCATCTTAATGTTCGCCGGCCTGCGGTAATTCGATGCCGGGGAATTTATCGGCCAGCAGGTGGGTCTTATGGATCAACACCGGCAGGCATTGCGCGCAAATGAAATAAGCCTCGCCCTTGAATGCCAGCGAGAGCAGCGGGGTCTGGGTTTCAGACCGTTTGCAGTTCACACAAATTTTTTCTTCGTGTTCCTTCATGCAATCTCCAATCTAAAAAATTAAAGGGTTCCCTTGTACGAGCCGCCATCCACTTGCAGCATAACCCCGGTGATAAAAGATGCGGCAGGGCTGGCCAAAAACACCGCAGCATGGGCAAACTCTTCGGGCTGTCCCATCCTCCCGAGCGGAGTCTCCGCCGCCTGCCGCCGCATCTCTTCCTCGACCGTGGACTGGTTGGTAGTGGCCCGGGCTGCCATCAACTCTGTCACCCGTTCCGTTTCCGTCCACCCCGGCAGGATCGAATTGACACGCACGCCTTCCTTGCCGAGGTCAAGCGCCAACGACTTGGTCAATCCCACCGTCGCCGCGCGGACGCTGTTGGAGATGAGCAGGTTTTGGATCGGCTGCTTGACCGACACGGACGTGACCGTCAGGATGCTGGGCGATGATGATTTGCGTAAATGCGGCAGCGCCGCCTGGATCAAGCGCACATGCGCCAGCAGACACAGGTCCACACCTTTTTGCCATGCAGCTTCGTTGAGCGTATCAATGCTGCCCGGTGTGGGCCCGCCTGTGTTGGTGATGAGGATATCCAGCCCGCCGAAGGCCTCCACGGTTTGTTGCACAAGGTTCGCAGGCATATCCGGCAGACCGGCATCCCCAGTTAATGCAACCACATGGGCCCCGGTCTCCAGGCGGATTCTTTCAGCCGCGCTTTTGACGCGCGCTTCATCCCGCCCATTGACGGCCACCATGCAGCCTTCGCGGGCCAATTGCAGCGCTGTGGCGTAGCCCAACCCCTTTGACGAGCCGGTGACCAGGGCAATCTTATCTTTGAGTCTTAAGTCCATTATTGTCTCCTGATAGGTCATTGCGGGAGCACCCTTTTTTTTTCGGCGAAGCAACCTGATGAATTAGGAGATTGCTTCGGGAAAGAACGCCCTCGCACTGACATTAAATCATTTCGATCTTCGTATTCCAAACATCCCCATCGGGCCAGCTGGCTTCAACCCATTTTGCCACAGTTTGCAAAGCAGATTGCAGGAAGGCGGGGTCGTTCCCCACCATGGCACAGACGATGACGGCCTCATCCCATGTGTCGTGTTTATCCATTTCTGCGACTGAAACGTTGAACTCGCGGTGCAAACGCGACATCAGCGGTTTGATCCGCCCGCGCTTCTCTTTGAGCGAGGCGCAGAGCGGGAGGCGTAAATGAAGGGTGAGGGTGGCAAGCATGTGGATTTTTGATACTTCGGCAGGCTTAGTACGAGTTTGCGATTTATGATTTTCGATTTACAATCTCCGACTATGGATATTGAAACCCGATACAACCAAGCCCTTGATTACCTGTATTCCTTCGTGGATTATAGCCTGAAACATTCGTCTGAATTAGCCAAGGCGGATTTCAACCTCGACCGCATGTTGGCATTGATGAAGTCGCTGGGGGACCCGCATACGAAATATCCGGTCATCCATGTGGCGGGGACGAAAGGGAAGGGCTCCACATCTGCGTTGTGCGCGGCAGCGTTGGGAGCGGCAGGCTACAAAGTTGGCTTGTACACTTCTCCGCACCTGGAAGATTATGTCGAGCGGATTCAGATCGATGGCGCGCCGGTCTCGCATGAGCAGCTGGCGGATCTGGTGGAAGAGATCAAGCCGCATGTGGCGAGGATCGAAAAACTCACCACATTTGAGATCACAACTGCGCTGGCATTCATGGCTTTTGCAAAATACGGAGTTAACGCCGCCGTGTTCGAGGTCGGCCTGGGTGGGCGGCTGGATGCGACCAATGTGGTCACTCCAAAAGTTTCAGTCATTACATCGCTGTCATACGATCACATGGCGGTGTTGGGCAATACCCTGGCCTTGATCGCAGGTGAGAAAGCCGGAATCATTAAGCCAGGCGTGCCGGTGGTCTCCTCTCCGCAAAAGGAGGAGGCGCTCGAGGTTTTATCACGAGTAGCCGGAGAGAAAAATTCGGAGGTCACTCTTGTGGGGCGGGATATAAAGTTTGAAAGGATGGCATCTTCCTTGCAGGGGCAAACGTTGAAGGTTGGAAATCAAACCTTCAGGACGCCTCTTCTTGGCGCGCATCAGATCGAAAATGCCGCCACCGCCTACGCCGCGTTGAGGACCAGCGGAATCGCCATTACGGATGAGCAGATAAAAAATGGATTTTCTCAGGTACAATGGCGCGCCCGCTTTGAAGTGGCGCGCATCGACCCGCCCGTCATCTTTGACTCGGCCCATAACCAGGATTCCTTTGAGAAATTGCGCGAGACACTGGAGGAATACTTCCCCGGCAGGATGGTCTATCTTATCTTTGGCGCATCGGAGGATAAGAATATTCCCGGCATGTTTGCGGAAATGAAACCGAAGATCAAGCGGCTTATCATTACGCGGGCCGATCATCCCCGGGCTCTCAGTGTGGAGCATATTCAGGGTCTCGCCGGTCAGGCCGGGGTGGAGTCTGAGGCGGTGGTTCCCGTCAAGGAAGCCCTGGCGCGCGCGCTGGAATTGTCGTCAAAAGATGGTAGCATTGTATTATCCGCCGGTTCGATGTTCGTGACCGCGGAAGTGATGAAAGCATATTCGTCATTGCGGGGAGGGTGATTCTCCGGACGAAGCAATCCTGTAGGTAGAGTATGAGATTGCTTCGCCAAAGAGCACGGCTCGCAAGGACAGAGGATTTTTTAGATGAGTCAACCAAACTGGACTGAAGAAGAAGATAATTTCGACCTGACCCTTTCGCAGCGGACAGAGGAACTGTACCGCATCCCGAACCTGGAGCCAAAGGCCGATGGACTGATCGAAGCGGTGGTGCTGCCGCTGCGCGATATTGTCATTTTCCCGCGCATGGTCTCGCCGATCTTTGTCGGGCGCGAAACTTCCCTGCTGGCGCTGGAAGATGCGCAGTCTAAGGAACAGACCGTGATCGGCCTGACCCAGCGCGACCCGGATGTGGATGAGCCCGGCCCGGAAGACTTCCTGCCGATTGGTGTGGAGATGGCTGTGGGGCGTCTTTTGAACATGCCCGATGGTTCGCGCTCGGCCCTGGTGCAAGGCCGCCGTCGCGTGGAGATCGTGGAGTTCGTGCGCGTCAAGCCGTACATTAAAGTGCGTGCGCGCATCCTCCATGAACCTTCAAATGCGGACCGCCAGACCCAGGCCCTGATGCGCTCGGCTTTGAATCTTTTCGAGCGTTGCATTCAACTGGACCGCTCGATTCCGGAAGAGTCGCATGTCTTTGCTTTGAACATCGCCGAACCCGGCTGGCTGGCCGATATGGTCGCCACCTCGCTGGCGCTGACGTATGAAGCCAAACTGCGCCTGTTGTTGTTGCTCGACCCCAAGGCGCGTCTCGTTCAGTTGAACAGCCTGCTGGCCCAGGAAGTGGATGTGCTTGAACTGGAAGACGAGATCCATTCGCGCGTGCAGAGCGAAGTGGATAAAAGCCAGCGCGAGTTCTACCTGCGCGAACAGATGAAACAGATCCAGAATGAGTTGGGCGAAGGCGATATCTTCACCCGTGACGCTTTGGACCTGAAGAAGAAGGTCGATGCCGCGGTGTTGCCCGAGGAAGCAAAGAAGGTGGCGCTTAAAGAAGTGGAGCGCCTCAACCAGATGCCGCCGATGGCGCCGGAGGTGGGCATCATCCGCACGTATGTGGATTGGATCCTTGACCTGCCATGGAACAACCCCACACCCGACAACCTTGATGTCAAGCATGCCGCGAAGATTCTGGAGCGCGACCACTTCGGTTTGAAAAAAGCCAAGGAACGCATCCTTGAATATATTGCGGTGCGTTCGTTGAAACCCAAAAAGGAACGCCAGCCGATCCTGTGTTTCGTTGGGCCTCCCGGTGTGGGCAAGACCTCGCTGGGCCGTTCCATTGCCGATGCGCTGGGCCGCAAGTTTGTGCGCGTCTCGCTGGGCGGCGTGCGCGACGAGGCCGAGATCCGCGGGCACAGGCGCACTTATATCGGCGCACTGCCCGGGCGCATCCTCCAGACGATGAAGCGGGCGGGCACGTCCAACCCGCTCTTCATGCTGGATGAGATCGACAAGCTGTATTCGGACTTTCGCGGCGATCCCGCCTCGGCCATGCTTGAGGTGCTGGACCCGGAACAGAATTATGCTTTTAGCGATCACTACCTTGAACTGCCCTTCGACCTTTCCAAGGTCATGTTCGTGACCACAGCCAATTCACTGGGAACCATCCCACCGCCATTGCTCGACCGTATGGAAGTGATCGAGTTCCCCGGTTATATTGAAGAAGAAAAGATCGAGATCGCCAACCGCTATCTCATCCCGCGCCAGATTGAAGAGAATGGCATTGACGGTGTGGGATTGAGCCTCGAACCCGCCGCCCTGCAGCGCATCATCCGTGAGTACACCTACGAAGCGGGCGTGCGTAATCTGGAACGCGAGATCGGGCGCGTCTGTCGCAAAGTGGCGCGCATGAAAGCGGAGGGGAAAAAGTACCCCACCGCGGTCACTCCAGAAATGATCGAAAAATTACTCGGCCCGCAGCAAGTCTTTCCCTCGGAAGCTGAACGTCAGGACGAGGTCGGCGTGGCCACCAGCCTGGCATGGACAGAGACCGGCGGCGAGATCATGCCGGTGGAAGTTGCCATCATCGAAGGCAAGGGCGGCCTGCAGATGACCGGCCAGATGGGCGAGGTGATGCAGGAATCCGCGCAGGCGGCCATGACCTACATCAAGTCTCGTGCGGCCACATTAAAGATCGATATGGAGATCTTCGAACGCTTCGATATTCACATTCATATGCCGGAAGGCGGCATTCCCAAGGATGGCCCCTCCGCGGGCATTACCATGGCTACGGCCATCATCTCGGCATTGACGGGGCGACCTGTTTTTAAACATGTCGGCATGACCGGTGAGATCACCCTGCGCGGGCGCGTCCTGCCCATTGGCGGCGTGCGCGAGAAAGTCCTTGCCGCGCATCGCGCCGGGTTGAAGACCGTCATGCTGCCAGAGAAGAACATGAAAGACCTGGTGGAACTCCCCAAGACCGCCAAGTCTGAACTCAAGATCATTCCGGTCAAACACATGGACGATGTGCTCGACATCGCGCTTGGAAAGCAGCCCGTCATCGAACCGCCCAGGCCCAAGCGCTCAGGCAAAGGGGATCCGCAGGAAGAGGAATAAGGAAACCCAAAAAGCGTACGGAACTCCCGTACGCTTTTTCTATAAAAGAAAACCGGGCCGGATGACCTGCCTAATTTGAAATTAAAATGCGGTCTGAGCGCCCTTTCATAATACAATAACCCAAATGAACCTATCTCCCATCTCTCTTGAAAACAAAGTTGTTTTGATCACCGGGGCCTCCTCCGGGTTTGGCGAAGAAGCCGCCTGGCTCTTTGCCGGCGAAGGCTGCAAGGTGGTATTGGCTGCCCGCCGTGTGGAGCGCCTGCGTGAACTTGCGGCCCGCATTCAGGAAGAAGGCGGTGAAGCCATCGCCATTCCTGCGGATGTGGTCAACCTTGAAGAAGTGGAAAACCTTGTCAAATCGACCCTTGACCTGTACGGCCGCATTGATATCCTATTTAACAATGCGGGGATCGGCCGGGTGGCCTGGTTCGAGGAACATTCTCTCGACCGCGATATCGAAACACTGATGCAGGTCAACCTGATCGGCTTGATGCGTGTCACCCGCCTGGTGCTGCCGCAGATGCTCGAACGCCGGGAAGGGCATATCATCAATATGCTCTCGGTGGCCGGGTTGATCGCTCCGCCGCTGATCGCCAGTTATTCCGCCAGCAAGTTCGGTGCGCGTGCCTTCACTGATGCTCTGCGCCGCGAGGTGCGGCCTTTCGGCATCCATGTCAGCGGTATTTACCCGGGGCCTGCCACCACAGAGTTTGGCCAGCACATTGGCAGAAACCAGGCCTATAAATCCTTCCGTTCGAAGATCAATATTCGTATGAGTTCCGGATATGTAGCCCGCCGCGTGATCGACGTTGCCAAACGCCCGCGCCGCAGTCTGGTCATCCCCTGGTGGTTTCGCATCCTCGCCACCCTCGAATCTGTTTTCCCGGTGGTGGTGGATTGGATCACGTACATTTTCTCGCAACTCAAACACAAACAAGATTAGGAGATTTTCATGACTCAACACCGCCTCGACCTTCTCGCCGCTTCGATGCAAACCTCTGGCATGGATGCTGTTATTCTGAATCCGGGCCCCACCCTGAAATACCTCAGCGGGTTGAACTTCCATTTGATGGAGCGGCCGGTGGTGTTGTTCATTGCGCCGGGCAGGGAGCCCGTGTTGGTATTGCCCGAACTCGAACTACCCAAGGTGGATTTGTTCCCCTACAAAGTGCAGGCCTTTGCGTATGGCGAGATCCCCTCTGAGTGGGGCAGCGTTTTCAGAAAAGCCGCCCAGGCCCTCGGCCTGGATGGGACGCGCATCGGAGTCGAGCCAAGGCAGCTGCGCCTGCTGGAGTTCAGGCATGTTCAGGCGGGCGCGCCTACGGCGGATTTCCCGGATGCCAGCGATGTGTTTGCAGAGTTGCGCTTGAGAAAAGACAAAGCCGAGGTGGATGCCATGCGTCACGCGGTGAAGATCGCGCAGGATGCGTTGGAAGCGACCCTTCCCCAGATCAAGATCGGCATGGCCGAACGCGAGGTCGCCTCTGAATTGGTGATGCAGTTGTTGAAGCATGGCTCGGAGTCGGAGATGCCGTTTGCGCCCATTGTTTCTGCCGGGCCGAACTCTGCCAACCCGCATGCCTCTCCGACGGAAAGAAAACTTCAGGCCGGCGACCTGTTGGTGGTGGATTGGGGTGCCGCGTATGACGGCTATATCTCCGACCTGACGCGTACCTTTGCAGTGGGCGAAGTGGATGCGGAGTATCGGAAGATCCATGGCATTGTGCAGGCGGCGAACGCGGCGGGATGTGCCGCTTCAAAACCCGGCATTCCCTGCGCAGTTGTGGACAAGGCCGCGCGCGAGGTCATTGAAAGTTCGGGGTATGGAAAATACTTCACCCACCGCACCGGCCACGGCATTGGCATGGAGGGTCATGAAGCGCCCTATATGCGCGGCGATAATATGCAGATCCTTGAACCCGGCATGACTTTCACGGTCGAACCCGGCATCTATCTGACCGGGCGCAACGGTGTGCGCATCGAAGATAACATGGTCATCACTGAAACCGGGGCGGAGAGCCTCTCGGATATGCCAAGAGAAATCCGGGTGGTGGGGTAACGTATTGGAGATTGTTTTATGACCACTTACTGCGAGTACTGCCTGACCCACCCCGACGACACGTTTAATAAACAATACCACGCTACTCAATACGGATTCCCCATCGACCGCGACGATGAACTGTTTGAGCGGCTGGTGCTGGAGATCAACCAGGCCGGGTTGTCCTGGATCACCATCCTCAAAAAGGCCGAGAACTTCCACAAGGCCTACGACAAGTTCAAGGTCGAGAAGGTGGCGAAGTACACTGAAAAAGACCGCGCCCGTCTGTTGGCCGATGCGGGTATCATCCGCAACCGCTTGAAGGTCAACGCTGCCATTGTCAACGCCCAAAGGATCCTCGAATTGCGCAGGGAGTATGGTTCTTTTAAAGGCTGGCTGGATGCGCATCACCCACTCACCAAAGACGAGTGGACAAAATTGTTCCGCAAGACTTTTGTCTTCACCGGGGGCGAGATCGTGAATGAGTTCCTGATGTCCACCGGTTACCTGCCCGGCGCCCACACCCCGGATTGCCCCATCTACAAAAAGGCGGCGGCCCGTAAACCCGCATGGATGAAGACGAAAAAGACAGCCCGTTGAATTTTCGCCGGGTCGATTTAATGCCAGAGCGCAATTGGTATACTTGGGGAGATGACCCTCACCTTCGCCGTTGCCGGGAAACTCACCCGCGATTATCTTCTACCTCCGATCGGCAATCCGCTGTTGGATTCGCCCGGGGGTAGTTTGTTATACGCGGCGGGCGGAATGGCCGTCTGGGACGCCGGCCCCGGCCTGGTCGGGCGCATCGATGGGGGGTATCCGCAGGAATGGCTTGCGCAGTTCGAAGCCCGCGGTTTTGATGTCAGGGGCATCCGCAGATTGCGCGAACCCGCTAATTTGGAACTACGCCGCTTCACCGCCTACAACGAAAAAGGCGAGCGTACTCATGCAAATGCAGTCTCCCATTTTGCGCGGCGGCAACTGGAATTCCCGAAGTCGCTGCTCGGGTATCATCCGCCCGATGGCAAGCCGCAGGACCCGCGTGAGTCTGACCCGCTGGCCCCCACGGCGCGCGAGGTTCCAGCCGACTATCGCCGCATCCCTTACATCCACCTTTGCCCGTTGGATTTCACCAGCCAGAGTCAGTTGGTGGGGCTGTTCAAAGGCGGCTCGGATCAGATCGTCAGCCTCGACCCCGCGCCGGGGTATATGAAGTCTTCACGCTGGCGCGACCTGCGTGTGCTATTGCAAGGGCTGACCGTCTTTCAACCTTCCGAGGAGGAGATCCGCGCGCTCTTCTGGGGCGAAACCCATGACCTGTGGGAAATGGCCGCCAAGGTCAGCGAATATGGCGTGGAGATCGTGGTCATTAAACGCGGATTGCTCGGCCAGCTGGTCTATGACTCGCAGGGCAAACACCGCTATGAGATTCCCGCCTACCCAGCGCGCGTCGCCGACCCGACCGGGGTTGGGCACGCCTTCTGCGGCGGATTCCTGGCCGGGTTGCAGCGCACCAATGACCCGCTCATGGCGGCTTTGTATGGTAATGTATCTGCCTCGCTGAAACTGGAGGGCAGTGGGCCGTTCTATCCGCTGGATGTGATGCCCGGTCTGGCCGATGCGCGCCTGTTTGCGCTGCAAGAGATGGCGCGGGAAGTTTAAGACCGCGATGTCGGATTTGAAATTTTTTGATCTACGATTGCCGCGCCTGATTTTTTCAACCCACCTTTTACCTGACGAGCGAACCCCATGACTCTCTCCGACCAACTCCTTGACCTTGCCATTCAGATCCAGCAGGTTGCCGCGCCGACCTTTTCGGAGGGGCCGCGCGGCGAGTTTGTGCGCGACCTGTTCCTGCATGAAAAACTCAAGGATGTCTCGCTGGATGCGCTGGGTAATTGCTATGCGCGGCTGCCGGGGAAACAGAAGCGCGCCAAACCGTTGATCGTCTCCGCCCACCTCGACACGGTCTTTCCGGCGGGGACCCACTTGCAGGTCCGCAGGGAAGCGGGCCGGGCGTTCGGGCCGGGCCTCGGGGATAATTCCATTGGCGTGGCGGCGTTGTTCGGCATCCTCTGGTCTTTGCGCGAACGCGGGGTCGAGTTGCCGCACGACCTCTGGTTCGTGGCGAATGTGGGTGAGGAGGGCGCGGGCAACCTGCGCGGCATGCGCGCTGTGGCGGAACACTTTGGGAGCGATGTGATCGGGTACCTTGTGATCGAAGGCCTGGGATATGGCAGCGTTTATCACCGCGCCATTGGTGTGAAGCGTTATCGCATCCAGGCGCGGACCCGGGGCGGGCACTCCTGGTCGGACTATGGCCAACCCTCGGCGGTGCATGAACTGGCCGCCCTCATCACCGAGTTGACCTCCATCCGGTTGCCGCGTCAGCCGCGCACCACCATGAATATTGGCACCATCCACGGCGGCATCGGTGTGAACGTGCTGGCCTCCGAAGCCAAATGCGAACTCGACCTGCGCTCTGAAGATCCGCAGGCTCTGGCGAAACTGGTGCGGCAGGTGGAGGATGTGCTGATCAATTGGAATCGCAGCGGGGTGAAAATTCAGGCCGAGGTTACCGGCGAGCGCCCGGCTGGGGAGATTCCCCCCACACACGAGATGGTAAAACTGGGCATGCGCTGCCTGCGCGAAGTGGGCACCGAACCGCAACTGATCTCCGGCTCGACCGACGCCAACATCCCGCTCAGTCAGAATATCCCCGCCATTGTCATGGGCGTCACCACCGGCGGCGGGGCGCACACGCTCGAAGAGTTCATCGACCTCGACCCCATCCGGCATGGCCTGGAGAGCCTGGCAAAGTTCGTGAGTCTGTCGGAAGGGCTGGCTGTTTCGTTTTAACCGCTGAAAGCAGCGATATTCTCAGCCGCCAGGTATTGGCGTGGCGGACATGGTTTACCCAGCCCCGAATGGAAGCGTTGATTTGTTCACGGCCAAGTTTGCCCTGCCGGTGCAGCCTATTCATCTTTTTGAACTTTCTTTGGAAGGCAATGCCTTTTCGCTTTTTTAGCCGCCGATGGTCCGGATGGATGAGGAACCCTAAAAATGGGATGCCTTCCGTTACCGGGCGGGGCTGGCATTTATCCTCATGCAGGGTTAGGCGGAATTTGCCCAATTCGGCGAGGATGTCTCTGCGCCATTGGGCCAATTCCTGTTTGTCGTTTGAAAAAAGAAGGAAATCATCCACATAGCGAACATACCCGCGACAGCGCAGCCTGCGCTTTATAAAATGATCCAATGGGTTCAGGTAGCAATTGGCCCAGAACTGGCTGGTGAGGTTGCCGATGGGCAATCCGCGCGGACGCTGGGCTGCGAACAGGTCATCCCCCTGAAAATAATTCATTTCATACTCCTCCTGCAATACGCCGACCCCGCTATTCAGGATTTTTTCCGCCAGCCACAGGATGTCGTTGCGAGGAGGGAGATCTTCCCGACGAAGCAATCTCCGGGTAGATGGCGGGCGCCGCATTAATAGAGAGGTTGCTTCGTCGCACAGAACAGGAACGCTCCCCGCAACGACATTTGCAATGATATGCAACAGGATTGCATGGTCGATGCTGGGGAAGAACTGGCGGATGTCGCAGGTCAGCACGTACTGGTAGCGCCTTGCGAATTGCTGGGCGCGGTCGATGGCCTTGTGGGTGCCTTTGCCGATGCGGTTGGCGTATGAATCAAAGATGAACGACCTTTCGAAGATGGGCTCAATGAGATTGCACAAGGCATGGTGGACGACCCGGTCGCGGAAGGGCGCGGCGGAGATCAGCCTTCTTTTGGGGTCGTGGATGTAAAAGGAGTGATACGCGCCGGGCTGGTAGGTCTGGTCTTCAAGTTCCCGCTGGAGGTGCAGCAGGTTTTCTTCCAGCCGGTACTCGAACTCCGCTACGTCGGCATGGCCGCGCTTGCCTTTGGCGGCTTTGCGGTAGGCCAGCAGCAGGTTGTCAAAGGAATGAAGTTCAAGGGGCATGGCTCACCAAAAGGTGACTGTCATCATCAAGATGACAGTCACCTGTCTGCCGCGCGGAGTGACCAAGGCCGAGTCTGCGCGGCTCTTCTATATTCGCCTGATCTTCCTTTGCTCCCCTCTCCCTTGGGAGAGGGGTTGGGGGAGAGGTCAGCCGGGACGTGACTGCGCTATTTCTCCGTTGCGGTCTCGGCGGTCATCCGTGAATGAAACGCATTTCCGACCTGAACATACAGGCGCAAGGCCTGTGTGTTTTTGACATGAGAAGCATGAGACACCCCGCGCACAACAACACGAAAACCAACGTTGTTGTTCCTGTTGTTGGGATTGTTCCTGTTGCGCCTCGCACAACGCAGATTCCTGCCTTCATTGTTGTACGCACCGCCACGCAACACGCGCGCGATTCTGCCAGCCAGCCCCGCCGGATTGCTCCGGCCCCCATATTATAAGACCCTAAAGGTCTCCCCGGCATGCAAGGATGGATTTCTTGCAAAGACTGTTTGCATTTTCAGCGTCTCTATTTGCGGGAAAGACCTTTAGGGTCTCAGGATGCTTGTTTTTTACTCCAGCCACCCAACAGCCTGCCGATCTCCTCCACCATTTTGAAAACATGCTCATACTGGCCTTTGTTAAAGAATTCCATCCTTTGGCAGAGGCGTAAATACAGTCTCAGTCTTTGCAATTCAATATCCGCCTGCTCCAAATACTCCGCCTTCTTTTTCCCCAGAGAGGCCGCAGTGATGGCTTCGTAAAAATCGAATGCTGCGTTTTGCACCCGCGCTGCCAGCACAAAGCGTTGTTCCTTGGGGAATTTTTGCGTAACCGGCAACAGCCATGCCAGCAGGTCGAAGGTTCTTACGAAGATGGGCGATTCTTGCATTTATTTTTCCTTTCAATAAGGCCCTAAAGATTTTAAAACCTTTAGGGCCCATTTTTTTAAAAATTTCCGCCTTCGGCGGAAGGAATGACTTCCCTCTCCTTTAGGAGAGGGGCAGGGGTGAGGTCAGAAACCAGAAACACAGAATTCAGAAACCAGAATAAACCTACGGAGAAATAGGAGACACCCCGCGCACAACAACACGAAAACCAACGTAGTTGTTCCCGAAGAAGGGATCGTTCCTGTTGCGCCCCGCACAACGCAGATACCTGCCTCCATTGAGGTACGCACCGCCACGCAACACGCGCGCGAGGGTTTGATCTGCTTCCATCGATTCCCTTCCGTCCTGCGGATCGTATTCATAGTCTTTGTAAAGACTGCGCGTCCACTCCCAAACGTTGCCGCTCATATCTTGCAAATCATAAGGACTTTTGCCCTGTGGGAACACGCCCACTGCGCTGGTACGGCCAATGACATTGTTGCCGTTGACTTTATCGAGGTTGACATCCTCTCCCCACGGGAAATTCCTTGCATCGCCTCCACGCGCTGCTTTTTCCCATTCTGCTTCGCTGGGCAATGTGACCGTGAGGCCCCCGCTTTCAAGCCCGCGCCAGAAAGTCTCTTCGCTCTCGGTTAGGCCTTTTTTGTCTGGCGCAATGGCTTTGAGTTTTTCGGTCAACCATTTGCAGTAGGCAAGCGAGTCATACCAGGTCACATACACTGCCGGGCGGGTGGGCAGTCCGCGCAGGCTGTCTTCATCTGTAGGTTTATGTCCACTCTCCTCCACAAAGGCTTTGAATTGCGCCGTGGTGATGGGGTACCGCGCCATGTAATAATCAGGCAGGCTGAGTTTGTGTTGGGGCGTTTCGTTTTTGTAATAATCTTCTTTGCCGCCGAATTTTCCGATCATCTCTTTGATATTCTCTTCACGTGTGCCCATCCAAAAATCCCCGGCGGGGATGTGAACGAAGCCGAGCAGGGACTCTTTTGGCAAATGCCAGTGTCCCGCGTCAAAGCGCGGGTCACCGAGGCGGGCGAGCGTATCGGCGGCTTCGGCGCGTTCGCGGGAGGTGAGGTGAGAGCCCTGGAGGAGTAGAGCCAACCGGTCTTGAAGCCGGAGGAGCAGGTCTTTGCCAAGTTCAGAGCGTTCCACCCGGTTCAGCCCGATCTCCAAAAGAATATCGCCCGCCAGCCAGGCGCGACTCCATCCTTTTTCATTGGGAGGAGAACCCGCCGGGCATAACTCGCCCACCAGAGCTAGCGGGCCATCCACAGAACCGCGGATGAACACACGGCGACTCACCGCCCACAGGATCACCTGCCGCCATAAAAGCTGGTTATCGGCCAGTTGCATGGCGCGTTGGACGAAGTCGTCCTTCGAGTCGAGATAGGTTCCCGCCAGAAATTCCTGGAACGAACGATGCGGGAGGGTGAAAATATGATTCTCCCTTTCCAGCAACAGGCCCGCCCGCATTTTCATGGTTTCGATCACAGCCGCCGCCCAATTCAAATCGTTTTTGTTGATGGCGGCAAGTTCCTTTTGCAGGCTGATCTCGCTAATGCCCGCCAGGGTCTCTTCATCATCTTCCAGGTTGACGTAGGCATGGGCTTCAAAAGCGAGTTTGCAGATCACCTGTTCGATGTCGGCATCAGTGCAGTTTGCATCCTGCATGAGCTGCCGCAGGCGGGCGGCATCCTGCCCCTTGCTGGATTGTTCCCATTGCCAGAGCAGGATCTCCACTGTGTCTTTATAAAGCGGGGCGCGATGGTCGGGCAGCCTGCCCTTATGCGTATTGACCACCGCCATGACGGTCAGTAAAAGCGGGTTGGGGGCGAGCTTGCGTAACTCCGGGCGTTGAATGGCTGTTTTCAGGCTTGCATTCAAGTCCGCCGCAGTTTCAGGAGTCGTCACACCCAGGGCCGTCAATTCCCGATACCAGGCGTCGATGAATGTGGTTATTTTTTTATGATCGAATTGGGCCAGTTCAAATTCGGGAAAGCCCGTCAGGCGCAGGTCCGGTTCCCCTTGCTTCGGCTCGATGTACGAAAGGATGCGGCAGGTGACGACAACTCGATTCTTGGGGTAACGATTGACAAAGGCATGGACAGCGTCGCGGACAAAGATGCGCTGGGGAACCGTTGAAACCTCATCCAACCCATCAAAGAAGAGGATGACATTTCCCTTCTCCAGCAAATCCAGGATTGGCCTGGCGGCTGGCGAAAGGTTCTGGTCTTTCAAGCGTTTTTCGATGAAATCCCAGAGATGGCGCGGCTCGGCTTGTTCGGGCAGTTTCTTGAAGGCGCGGACAAAATCGCGCAGGATGACGATGATGGGCAGCGCGTCCGCATCTTTTTTCTTCCACCCGGAAAGGTTTTTAGTCGTCCGGGTCGAAAGGCTGTAGGTCAGGTAATTGACGAAGGTGGATTTTCCGCTGCCGGGGTCGCCTTTGATGACAGCCGCGCGATTGTTGATCACCGCTTCCAGGGCCGAAATGGCCCGGGTTTTATCGGTAACCAGATTGAGCGGGTCTTTGGACTCCTGTCTCAAGCGTACATAGTCCTCGTCTTTCAACGGAACGCTTACGGTTGTGTCCAGGTCGATATAAACGTTCGCCAGGCCGATGGCGCGTTGCGTATTCGGGTCGGCGGCGCGCAAGTCAATGCCGCGCATCGAGAGGCTGGCGGTGGCGTTCGTCATGAAGGCGCGGTAGACCTTCAAAGCATCTTCAGAATTTCGCGGCGGGGGACCTTTATAGATGTTCGCGTGAATATAGGTCTGGGCATTGATCAACTGGTTCCCTTGACCGATGAGGAAGGTCGAGGCTTCCACATTCCCATCGATATGGACCATGTTCTCGATGGTCACGCGCTCAGCGACAAAGTTCCGCAGTTTTTCGTCGGCCTCCAGCAGCTTGGTCAGTTGTCTGCGGAAGGCGGCTTGAGCATCTTCATCTTCAGGGTGCTGCGCGGCATCTTCAATGGCTTCTTTTGCAGATTCCTTCTTCTTTGCCTTGCCCCAAACCTGCTTCCATAACCCGGCGGCCTGCTCCCATGCGGCTGCGCCAAACAACCGGCCTGCCTCTTCCGCGGCGGCTTTTGTCCCCGCGATCAAATACGGCAGGAACGGAGCCAGGAGTTTTGCCGCATCAATCGCCAGTTGTGTGATGTTCACGTCCATACCTCACCTCGCTTGTCCGGATGGTTGCAGGTATTTTACTCCACTCCCCCAAACAAAAAGACTTCCAGAGCCAGCGCTCCGAAAGTCCTGATGACCACTCGACTTAACGACCAATCGACCAATTGACTAAACGACCACCCGACCAAACGACCAAAAGACTACTTCAACCCCAATACTTCATACACCTCGATCGGCTGGGTCTTGCCCTTCATGTTCATATTGGCATGCGGCTTGGCTTCGATGAATGCATGCACCTTGTCGAACGCGTCGCGGCTGATGAGGATCTGGTTCCTGGCCGAGTTTTCCTGAATGCGCTTGGCCGTGTTGACCGCGTCGCTGATGGCGGTGTACTCGAGGCGTTTCTCCGTGCCGATCAGGCCGAGCACGGCTTCGCCGCAATGCACACCCACGCCGAAGGCCAGGTGGGTATCGGGCGGCATGAGCTTGTACAAATTCTCCACCGAGTCGCGGATGGTCAGGGCGGTCTTGACGGCGCGCAGGGTGTGGTCTGCCTGCGGCACCGGGGCGTTGAACCAGGCCATGATGGCGTCGCCCATGAACTTGTCGATGGTGCCTTCGTGCAGCAGCACAGCTTCGGCCATGGCGGCCAGGTATTGGTTGAGGATGCTGACCAGTTTTTCCGGCGGCAGGCTTTCGCTGTAGGAAGTGAACCCGCGGATGTCCGCGAACAGGGTGGTGATCTCGGTGCGTTTGCCGCCCAGTTGCAGGCTGTTCGGGTCGAGTTGTTCGATGACGGCGGGGGAGACCATGCGTTCAAAGAGGCGGCGTTGCGCTTCCAGTTTCTTTCGTTCGGTCAGGTCGTCCAGAACGATGGCCACGCCCTGGGTCTTCTGGCTGGCATCCTTGAGCGGGGAGAGGTTCAAGCGCCAGTTGACCAGTCCGCGCATGGGCTGGTTGTGGCTGAGCTCCAACTCAACGATGGGCTTGTCCGTTTTGCGGATCTCCTGCAGACGCGATTCCAATTCGGTAGCGACCGAGGCCAGCGCTTCGTTCAAGGTGTGACCGATGATGTCCTGCTGCGAAGCGCCGAGGATGGTCTCCGCCGCGCGGTTGGCCAGCGTGATGTGATCCGCATCGTCCGCGGTGATGACGCCGCTCGCAATGGAGGCGAAGACGTTGTCCATCAGGTTCTTGAGCGCGGTCACTTCTTCGAGGGTGTGTTTGAGCGAGGAGAACAGGCGCGCGTTCTCAATGGCCACAGCGGCCTGGTTGGCGAAGGCTTCGAGCAGATCCTTCTCCGCGTCTGCAAAGATGCCGGTGCGGATGCGGTTGTCGGCGTAGATGACGCCGATCAATTCTTCCTTCACCTTAAGCGGCACACAGATGATGGAACGCAGGTTGAAGGCCACGATGCTTTCCTGGCCGAGGAAGCGCTGGTCTTCCTGCGCGTTGGTCGTTACGACCGACTCGCCTGTATCAATCACGCGTTGCACCACGGTGCGGCTGACGTTCTTCTCTGACGAGTTGATCGATTCCATTTCCCAGTTGCGGGCAATGCGTGTGATCATATTGCCGTGCTCGTCGCGCAGCATCAAAAAGCCACGCTCGGCCTTGGTTAAGCGCACGATGTTGTCCATCACAATGCGCAGCACTTCATCCAATTCGAGGGTCGAGTTGATGATCTGGCCGATCTCGGCCAGGGCCAGCATATTGCTGTGCTCGCGTTGAAAGATTTCGATCTTGCCGCTCACCTGTTCCAATGTGGATTTCAGATGATTGAGATCTTCCTGGGTGCCCTTGGGAAGTTTGACCTTGTTGGAGTCCAGATCGTTATGGACTTTCCCCGCAAGCACGCTTAACGCAAGCAATTGATCAGGTACAGTTCTGGGTCGTGTATTTTCAGGAGGCATAAGTAGGATACCAATAGGCGGCTCAACGTACGCGCCTAATTGTATCCCAAGATGAAGATTTTAAGCCGTACAGACATGGTTTTGTAAAGAATCATTTGGGCAGATTTTCGCGCCGCGGCTTCATCTCCGTCGCGCGGGCTGAACATGGCGGACTGATGTTCTTCCAGCAGGGCCGCGATCTCCTGCGCGGCATCGGGAATTAGTTTGGAGAGGATGCGCGCGCGCTCCGCTGCCGTGCTGTATACGGGCTGCGGGTGACCCATCCAGCGCAGGCCGGTGTTGATGCTGTGGAAGTGCCGCTCAATGGGCGTCAGCGAAGCCCAGATCACCCAGCGGTCCAGCCATGAGGGTGAGGTCACCCCGCCGCGGTCGAGGGCCGATTTCAAAAGTCCGGCCAGAGGCGTGTTGGGGGCCAGTCGCCGCTTGAGGAAGACACCCACAAGGGCGATCAGGAGACCGCCGCCGAAGAAGGCAATTCCCCGCGCTTGCCCGGGCGTCAAGGCGGCACGTTCCACGGCAACATTGGGCGGTAAAGTGGGCGCCTCGGTTTCCTCTTGCGGGATTTCACGGATGGGGTTGACCTGCGGCGTGGGGAGCGGTGACGCTTCCTTGCGCTCCAACGGACGGGTGAGCGGGGTCTGGTTTCCTGTGGGCTCAAACTCGATCCAGCCGTAGCCGGGGAAGTAGACTTCCGGCCAGGCATGCAGGTCTTTCTCGCGCACGGTGTAGATGCTGCCTTGCAGGTTGGGTTCGCCCTGGGCGTAGCCAACCGCCAACCGGGCCGGGATGCCCGAAGAGCGCAGCATTAAGACCTCGGCGCTGGCATAGTAATTGCAGAAACCCTGCTTGCGCTCGAAAAGAAAATACTCCAGTTGGTCCACATCTGCAGAGGGGAAGGAGATGCCGGAACGATACTCAATATTGGAGCGCAGATAATCGGTGACGGCCTGTGCTTTTTCATAGGGCGTGGTCGATTGCGCTGTGACCTGGCGCGCCAGTGCCCGGATGCGCGGAGAAAAATCTGCAGGCAGTTGCAGGTATTTTTCCTTGACCCAATCCGGGTAGGCGCTGCCGGCTTCTTGCAGTTCAGGGATGGTCGGGTCGGCGATCATGGCGCTCATGCGATACAGGTCACCGGCTTCCAACGCGGGGGATGGACGCAGCGCCATCACATCCAGCGTATCGTCGTTTTCCGCCAGCGGTGAATTTAAGACAATGGCATTGTGGTTCAGCCAGATGGGCTGTGAAGCGGAATAGAGAATGGTTTGCCCTTCCGCATAAACATCGTAAGTGAAACTGAAGCGCCGACGATGGGCAGTGTCGGGCACATCCAGGTCGCCGTCGGTGGAGGTGTGGCGAATCTCGTTCTGGCTTGTCGTCAGCCAGCTATCGTTCTCGAATGTGTCGAAGACTTGTCCGCGCCAGTACAGACGCGGAATTTCATCCACGTTGCTGGGAACGTACACAAGGAAAACCACCAGTTCGCTTTGAGAGATCTGGGTACCGAGCGCCATCTGCGTGCGGAAGTTGCGCGGCAGCGGTTTCTTTTCCTTGTGGACTGAAGAGAACAGGTTATCGAAGCGGTCACCGTTGAACCAATCGCCGGTGGTCTTTTGCCAGAACTCTTTCGCATCGGCCGTGGAGGACAGGGTATAAGGGATGCTCCACGCCAGGGCCACCAAAAAAACGGCCATGATGAACGTGGCGTTGGTGATATCCACCCCGCTCTCACTCGAAAGTTGCACGCGCTCCTTCATCCATTTTGTTCTATCGGCCAGGAATTTTTGACGACCCAGCAGGAGCAAGGCCACGAACACGTACGCCCCGAACATCCAGGTGTAATCCCTGGTGGTGTAGTGATACATGTACACCAGCAGCATCAGAATGCCGGAGGGCAGGATGGACGCCAGAAAATTGGCATGGCGGGTTAATTGAAAGCCGCTGTACAGGCTGGCAAACCAGTAAGGGATGCACAACAGCGCCATTACGAGCAGCTGATCTTGAACAGGGCGGCCGGAGAAGAACTCGCCCAGGTCGGTGAATAACCTGCCGGACAGGATCCATAATTGATCGCCAAGATAAGACTGATCCCTGGTGAATTCGATAAAGCCCAGCCATTGCCAGGTGAAGAAGGCCAGCATGTAGCCAGTGGATAAAAGAACGATCCCGCGCCTCTGAAAATGACTCTGTCCGAGTGCCAGCCCGAGCAGCAGGCCAAGCAGAGCCACCGTGCGGACGTGTCCCAATCCTTCGGTCCAGTCGGTGGTCTGCAGCCGCCACGCGGAGAACAGCGTGGCCAGTAATAACAAAGCGGCTGAGGGCAGGTCCCACCAGCGCGATGATTTTTCCATTTGTTGAGTGTACAATGGGGTTTGGAAGTTCGTCAATCGCCCGGAACAAAAAACCCTACTGGAGGACTATATGCAGACCTTAATTGACGCTGGGATCGCCTTCATTATTGCGCTTCAAAGGGCGGGGGATGGCTGGATCGCGCCCATGCGTTTTTTCAGCCAGTTGGGAACAGAGAACTTTTTCTTTCTCGTCCTGCCGCTTCTTTATTGGAGTGTAGACTCTGCGCTCGGCTTGCGGGTGGGGTTGATCCTCGTCACCAGTAACATGGTCAATTACATGGGCAAGATCGCCTTTGCGGGGCCGCGTCCTTATTGGGTCAGTTCGCATGTGCGCGGGTTGTGGACGGAGTCTTCCTTTGGAGTTCCCTCCGGCCATGCGCAGCATGCCATGGCTGTGTGGGGTGCCATCGCAGGCTTTTATAAAAAAATCTGGGTATGGGCCGTATGCATCTTCCTGATCTTTATGATCGGTTTCTCGCGCCTGTACCTCGGTGCTCACTTCCCGCATGACGTGGCTCTGGGCTGGCTGTTTGGGCTGATCTTGTTATGGGCCTTCTCGCGTTATTGGGACGCCCTCGCTGTATGGCTGGGCGGCAAGACCCTGCAGCAGCAGGTTGGAGTCGCTTTCATCGTTTCAATGGTCTTTGTTGCGCTGGGGATGGGCGTCACTGCCTTGCGCGGCGGGTATCAACTCCCGGTTTCGTGGCTGGACAATGCAGCCCTGGCTGGCGGCGAATTGCCCGCCCCGGTGGATGCGAACGGAACCTTCACTTCCGCAGGGACGTTCTTTGGGATGGCAGTCGGTCTGGCGTGGATCAATTCCAGAGGGGGCTTTCAGGCTTCCGGTCCAGTGTGGAAGCGCGCGCTTCGCTATATCATTGGGCTGGTCGGTGTTCTTATCCTTTGGATGGGGCTGGGAGCGGTCTTCCCCCGCGGCGACGGGATGCTGGTCTACTCCCTGCGCTTCCTGCGTTATACCCTGGTGGGCTGGTGGGTGACCGGCGGCGGGCCTTGGGTCTTCCAACATTTCAAATTAAGTACATCTACTTAAGGGGTGAAAGCCTTCTGATATAATGCCCCGCATTCACAAGAAAGTAGAAACATTCAATCCTGCTGCTTGAGAATTGAATGAAACTAGGTTTTCGATGACGCTGGAAAAAGATACTCTAATACACAATCGCTATCGTATCGTGGAGATCCTCGGTCAGGGGGGCATGGGGTCGGTTTATCGCGCCATTGATGAGAACCTCGGCGTGTCTGTGGCGCTCAAGGAAAACCTGTTCACCACGGACGAGTATGCGCGTCAGTTCCGCCTGGAAGCGGTAATCCTCGCCAACCTGCGCCATCCGAACCTGCCCCGCGTTTCGGATCATTTTGTGCTTGGCGATATGGGCCAGTACCTCATCATGGATTTTATCGAGGGGGAAGACCTGCGCTATCGCATGGAACGCATCGGCATGCTTTCCGAAGATGATGCGATTCATATCGGCGCTTCCATTGCAGATGCGCTGGCTTATCTGCACACCCGCAAACCTCCCATCCTGCATCGCGATATCAAGCCCGGCAATGTGAAGATCGCGCCGGATGGTCACATCTTTTTGGTGGATTTCGGATTGGCCAAGGTATACCAGAGCGCCAGTCAGGCCACCACCACCGGCGCGCGCGCCATGACCCCGGGCTATTCCCCGCCGGAACAATATGGCACAGCACGAACCGATCCGCGTACAGACATCTACTCTCTTGGCGCAACCTTGTATGCGGCCCTGAGCGGCGTGATACCCGAAGATGGCCTCGCGCGTGCAATGGACAACGCGCAACTGACCCCGTTAAGGAAGCGTAACTCAAAGGTGACCCGCCGTCTGGCTGCAGCGATTGAAAAAGCCATGGCCGTCGATCCCAGCGATCGCTATCAGGATGCTGAAGATTTCAAGAAGGCATTGTTATCCTCCAAATCCAAGACACAACAGACCCCTGGAAATTACATCGTTGAGCCTCCGCCTCCTGATGTGCAGGCGCCCAAAGAAGACGCAGAGAATTCAGCCTCCCCGTCAGAGGTCAAGTCGCAGCCCAAGGCGCAGCGGCCAAAGACACCCATCCGCCCGCATACCTTGCAGGAGGAACAGCCTTTCATCTCTCCGCTCAAACGGCAGAAGGAAAGGGAACGCAAGCAGCGCGCTTCCTTGATGCGCACCATTTTTGCAATATTGATCCTGGTGTTGATCGGCATTCCGTTTCTTGCCCCCGGTATTGTGCCGGATAATGTGCGCGCGATGATCCCATTCATCGTGCCAACCGCCACTGCCACATTTGCCCCGGCCACCATTGCTCCAACGGAAACCCCAACCACACTCTTTACTTCGTTACCGTCGGCCACACCGACCATGACCCTCAGGCCGACCTCCACCCCGGGCCCGACGAATACCTCGGTCCCCGGTATTGTAGTGGATACCCAACAGCCGACAGAATCTGTGCCGTCTCCTGTGCCTGTCACTTTGATGGGTGGGGGCACAGGGCAGGTCGCCTTCGCCTCAGACCGGAACGGCGGAACCCCGCAGATCTTTTTGGCAGACATCACCGCCAATAGCGCGACCCAATTGACCAATATGCCGAATGGCGCCTGCCAGCCAGATTGGTCGCCCGACGGGCAGAAACTGGTCTTTATTTCTCCCTGCACGGGCAACGATGATGTTTTCAAAAATGCCAGCCTATATCTTGTCAATGCCGATGGAAGCGGACTGACGCCCCTTGATGCCTCTCCGGGCGGGAACTTCGACCCGGCATGGTCGTCGGATGGCAGCCGGATCGCATTCACTTCGCTTCGCACCGGACAGATGGAAATCTTCACCATTGTGCCGGATGGCTCCTCGACGGCGGAGCAGGTTACATCTGGCGAGCAGCGTTTTGAATCGCGCATGCCTTCCTGGTCGCCTGATGGTTTGCAATTAGTGTATGTTGTCAAACGCCTCGGCGTCTACCAGATCTGGATGATGGATTCCGATGGATCGGGCCAGCAACAGATCATTCGCAGCGGCACGAAATACACCGACTATTCACCGGTCTGGTCTCCACGCGGCGACCTGATCCTCTTTAATCAAAGCTGTGTGGATCAGTATTGCAATCCCTACCTTATGAGCATATCGCCCACAGACCGTTTGGATGAACAGGGCGCTCGCGCAAACCAAAATATCATTGGCCCGGTCAAACATGTCGCCTATTCGCCCGACGGGTTTTACCTGGCGTATGAAGGGATCGAAGAAGTTGGCAACATGGATATCTTCCTGATCACCGTTGCTGGCGCGGATCGGGTACGCCTCACCACCGACCCGGCAGAAGATTTCCACCCCGCCTGGCGTCCGGCCACTCCGACACCTTAACCTGTCACTCAACAGAATCAAAAAGCGATGGACCGAATGCCCATCGCTTTTTTGATTCTATGTTTTTCTACTTGTACCCCAGCAGCCTTAGGCCATTCAACACCACCAGCACTGTGCTGCCTTCATGGCCGACCACACCCAACGGGAGTGGCAGCCGCGCGCCGAATGCGCTGGCGATCAAAACCACGATCACACCGAGGGCAAAGGTCAGGTTTTGCCAGACCACCTTGCGGGCCTGACGCGCCAGCCCAATGGCAAATGGAATCTTGTGCAGGTCATCGGACATCAACACCACGTCCGCAGTCTCAATGGCCACGTCCGTGCCCGCGCCGCCCATGGCGATGCCAATATCGGCAGTGGCAAGGGAAGGCGCATCGTTGACACCGTCACCGACCATGGCCACGGGGCCGTATTTCTTTTGAAGCGACTTCAATACGGTCACTTTGTCTTGCGGCAGCAAGTCTGCGTGGAATTCATCCACCCCGGCGCGTGCGGCGATCTTGGCGGCCACCTTGGCGTTGTCGCCGGTCAGCATGACCACATGCTCGATGCCCGCGGCCTTGAGCGCTTGGATCATGTCCATGGCGTCTTCGCGCAGGGTATCCGCTACACCAATCAGGCCGAGGTATTTCTGCGCAGTGACCTCATAAACGATCATCGCGGTTTGACCTTCGCTCTGCATCTCGCTGGCTTTGTCCTTGATCTCGGCGGGAATTTGTACACCGCGCTCGACGAACATACGCTCATTACCGATCCACAAGGGATGGGCATCGACCACTCCTTCCACGCCCTGGCCGGGGATGGCGCGGAACTCCATGGACGGGGGCAACTTCAAGTCCCGGTCATGAGCCGCCTGCACGATCGCATTTGCCAGCGGATGTTCGGAGCGTGATTCCAAGGCGGCGACAAGGCGCAGGACCTCATCCGCTTTCATCCCGCTGAATGTGTGCAAGGCTGTCATGGCAGGTTTGCCGCTGGTGAGGGTGCCGGTCTTGTCGAAGGCCAGTACTTTGAGCGTGGCCGTCTTTTCAAGATGGACGCCGCCTTTAAAGAGTACGCCGTTGCGGGCGCCGTTGGCAATGGCTGAAAGGATGCTCGCAGGTGTGGAGATCACCAGGGCGCACGGTGAAGCGACCACCAACCAGGTCATGGCGCGGTAGAAGGTGGATTGGAATTCATTACCGAGCAGTAGCCACGGCACGAAGATCAACAACACGGCTGCCGCCAGGACAAAGATGGCATAACGCTGTTCAAAGGTATCCAGCATTTGCTGGGTGTTGGCTTTGGTGGATTGGGCATCTTCCACCATTTTGACGATGCGCGCCAGGGTGGTGTCTTTGGCGAGGCGCGTCACGCGAATTTCCAGAGAGCCGGTGCCGTTGACCGTTCCGGCGAAAACCAGATCGTTTTGCTGTTTATGCACCGGCATCGATTCGCCGGTAATGGTGGCCTGGTCTACATCCGAGATGCCTGAGAGCACTTCGCCGTCGATGGGGAAGCGTTCGCCGGGGCGCACCAGCACCACATCGCCCAGGGTCAACTGTTCGATGGGCAGGGTGATCAAGCGTGAGCCGCGCCGCACGGTGGCCTGAGCGGGGCGCAGGTCGAGCAATTTTTCGATGGCCTTGCGGCTGCGGTCCATGGCGTAGGTTTGCAGGGTGTTCGAAAGCGAGAAGAGGAAGAGCAGCATGGCACCTTCTGCGGGCTGGCCAATGGCTGCTGCGCCGAGTGCGGCGAGAATCATCAACAAATCCACATTGAGCGTTTTTTCCTTCAGCGCTTCAAGGCTGGCCATCAGGCCGAACCAGCCGCCAGTGACGAAGGAAACAAAATACAGGCCGAAGATGAGAGTTGGGTTCCAACCAGCGCCTGTGCCGATGTAAGCGCTTAGGGCGGAGACGGCATTGATGATCGTAAAAGCCACCTCGATTCTCTCCACAGGGATGGCAGCGGGCTTTTTAGCCGTTTCCTGTGGGCCGAGGAAGTTCGCTTCCACTTCCATATCTTCGCTATTGGCAAGGCGCGGCGCGTTCAATCGGACTTCCACGGTGTTCTTGCGGAAGGTTGCCGTGGGGACGGCTGCCGCCGCTTCATATTGCAGCGCAAGTTGTTGAGCAAGTTCACCGGCGCATCCTGCGCAGGCGCTCTCTCCGCGTTCGCGTCGGGCGGCACACTGCGCCACCCGCATGGAGGCTTCACGCCCGGCATTGTTGATAACCTCCAGGGCACGCTCATTGCTCAGCAAGCGTGGGTCGTAGACCGCCTTCAGGCTGCCGCTGGTATAGTCGTAATCCACTTCTTGAATGCCCGCATAACCGCGCAGGGTATCGGAGATGATTTCAGTGCAACGGGATTCTTGCTTGGGTAAGGTTGGGTTCATCATTGCCTCTTTGCTTTTGCCTGTTTTTTCTGACAGTCGGGACATACTCCGTAATAAAGGACGCGCGCGCCGAGTAATTTGTAGCCCGAAGCCGCAGTGATCTCTGAATCTAAATGAGTGACATGCTCGCTTGGAATGTCAATGATGCGCGAGCAGGAGATGCAGGCCAGGTTGACATGCGGTTCCGTATCCGCATCGTAGTGGACCTTGTCATCCCCGGCGTGACCCAGAACATTCACCACGCCCAGACCGACCAGCGCGTCAAGCGTGTTGTACACCGTTGCAAGGCTGAGCGAATGAAAGCGCGGTTTGAGTTCATCATAGATCATCGCGGCGGTGGGATGTTCCTCGCTGGCCGACAGCAATTCACAAATTGCAACCCGCTGCGGGGTGACGCGCATACCTGCGTGCTGCAGGGCCGTGGTGAGAGTGGATAGATCGGACATGGTTTCTCTTATTTGGAATGGATATAAATTTAGAATAATTATAAATAATGAAAATGATTTGTCAAGTGAGGAAACTCCAAAATATTAAATTCTTACACTCCTCTTATTGACGGTAATTTTTTCGACTGATATTATTATTCCGTTATTAACTGGCACTCTAATAAGTGGAGTGCTAAATTTTTTACCATGCCTACACTCACCGAACGACAAAAAACCCTCCTGATGTTGATCATCCGTGATTACATCGACACCGCTCAGCCCATTGGCTCGAAGCGGTTGGCGGAGCATTACCACATCAACTTGTCGTCGGCGACCATCCGCAACGAGATGGCGGCGCTGACCGAGATGGGCTACCTGCGTCAGCCTCACACATCGGCGGGGCGCGTACCCACCGAAGAAGGCTACCGCTACTTCGTCAGCGAGATGATGCACAGCGCCGAACTGCCCGAAACCGTTCAGCACACCATCTCGCACCAGTTCTATCAATCGCGCCCCGAACTCGACCAGTGGATGACTCTTGCGGCGTCCATTCTTGCGACCCAGTCGCAAGGTGTTTCGGTTGTTGCTGCGCCGCATGTTGAATCAACCAAGTTCAAACATGTGGAATTAATTTCGACCCAAGGCAGGCAAGTGCTCATGGTGCTGGTGATGCTCGGTGGGGAAGTGTCACAGCAGATTCTAACTTTGGCGGAACCTGTCGCCCAGGAGCGACTCAGCGGAACGGCAGCGCGTCTTAACGGACTTTTAGCTGGTCAGACCGCCCAAGCCATGTCCACGTTGACGGCTCGCCCCGATCCGCTCGATCAGGACATCCTCCTGCTCATTTTGCAAGACATGCGCCGCCTTACTGAAAAAGCCTCCGGTGAAATCTACACCGACGGCTTGACCAACATCTTGGGCGAACCTGAATTCTCCGAAGTGGATGGTCCACGCAGGGCGCTGAAAATTTTTGAAGAACCCGCCACCCTGCAAGACTTGCTGACAAAGACCACCAGCAACAGTAACGTTGGTGCATTGCAAGTACTCATCGGTGGTGAAGGCGAATATGATGACCTGCGTCAATGTAGTTTGGTCATTGCTCGCTACGGAGTCCCCGGCATGGCGACGGGTGCGCTGGGCGTGCTCGGTCCCATGCGCATGGCATACTCGCGGACAATTCCCACCGTGAGATTCGTCGCCGGGTTGTTGAGCGACTTGGTGAACGATAATATTTCTGGTGAATAAATAACGATATTCGATAATCGATACGCGAATTTCGAATACCTAATATCGAATTACGAGAGTGAGACACATGGCAGAAGAAGTGAACAAGAACGAAGAAATCGAAGAGACTCAAGCCGCAGCGGAATCAAAGGCTGAGACGACCGAGCAGGCTCCCGTTGACGCGGAGCGTGAGGCGTTGATCCAGCAGTTGAAAGAGGCTGAATCCAAAATTGTCGAATATAAAGATGGGTGGGCGAGGTCTCAGGCGGAGTTCCAGAATTTCCGCAAACGTGTGGAGCGTGATAACGACACGTTCAAGGCTTCAACGAAGGGTGACATCATCAAGAAGGTGCTGCCCGTGCTCGATGACCTGGAACGCGCTCTGCAAAACCGCCCCGCCGACGATGCCTGGGCAAACGGCGTCGAGTTGGTGGCGCGCAAGTTCCAAAATATTTTGGATATGGAAGGCGTGAAGAAGATCGAAGCGAAGGGCGTGGCGTTTGATCCGAACTTCCACGAAGCCATCTCGCATGAACCGTCTGAGGAAGTGGAAAGCGGACATGTCATCGACGTGGTTCAGAATGGTTATGTGATCGGTGAACGGGTTGTACGACCGGCGTTGGTGAGAGTAGCGCAATAACGTTAAACGTTCAACGTTGAATTCAAAGGAGAAATTATTTCATGGCGAAGATTATCGGAATTGACTTAGGCACAACAAACTCGGTCGCGGCGGTGATGCAAGGCGGCGAACCGATCGTGATCCCATCGGCGGAAGGGGAGCGCTTGGTTCCCTCCGTGGTGGCGATGAATAAAAATAACGAGCGTTTGGTGGGACGTGTGGCGCGCAATCAGGCGATCACCAACCCGACCAATACGATCTTTTCAGTGAAGCGTTTTATGGGACGCAAGGCTGACGATGCGGAAGTGGAACGCACGAAGAAGCGCGTGCCCTATGCAGTGAAAGAAGCACCGAATGGCGATGTGCGCGTGGAACTCGGCGGCAAGGATTATTCTGCGCCGGAGGTTTCGGCGATGATCTTGGCAAAGATGAAGGCAGATGCCGAGGCGTATTTAGGTGAGACGATCACGCAGGCGGTGATTACCGTGCCTGCTTACTTCAATGATGCTCAGCGCAATGCAACCAAAGACGCGGGCAAGATCGCAGGCTTGGAAGTGCTGCGTATCATCAACGAACCGACGGCGTCTTCGCTGGCGTATGGCTTGGACAAGAAAAAGAACGAAGTCATCTGCGTGTATGACCTTGGTGGTGGTACGTTTGACGTGTCCATTTTGGATGTGGGCGATGGTGTGTTCCAGGTGAGAGCCACGAGCGGTGACACCTTCCTCGGCGGCGATGACTTTGACCTTCGTATTATGGATCATCTGATTGCCGAGTTCAAAAAGGATAACGGCATCGACCTGCATAACGACCGCCAGGCGCTTCAGCGCTTGAAGGAAGCCTCTGAAAAGGCGAAGATCGAACTTTCAACCGTGATGCAGACCGAAATCAACCTGCCTTACTTGACCGCGGATGCCAGTGGTCCCAAACACTTGGTGATGACCATGACCCGCGCCAAGTTCGAGCAGTTGGTGGCGGACCTTGTTGACCGCACGATTGCGCCTGTCAAACAAGCGTTGGCAGATGCTGGTTTGAACGCGGGCGACATCAACGAAGTGGTGTTGGTCGGCGGCATGACCCGTATGCCTGCCATCCAAGACCGTGTGCGCGCGTTCTTTGGCAAAGACCCTCACAAGGGCGTGAACCCCGATGAAGTTGTTGCGATCGGCGCGGCGATTCAAGGCGGCGTGCTCGGCGGGGAAGTGAAGGATATTCTTCTGCTCGATGTGACTCCGCTGACTCTCGCCATCGAAACGCTTGGCGGCGTTGCCACGGCTCAGATCGAACGCAATACAACTATTCCGACCCGCCGTTCACAGGTCTTCTCCACTGCGGCGGATAGCCAGACTCAGGTTGAAATCCACGTTTTGCAGGGCGAGCGCCCGATGGCTGCGGATAATAAGTCGCTGGGTAAGTTCATACTCGATGGCATTCCACCTTCTCCTCGCGGTGTTCCGCAGATCGAAGTGACCTTCGATGTGGATGCGAACGGCATTCTCAAAGTCAGCGCGCAGGATAAGGCGACGGGTAAATCACAACACATTACCATTACGGCTTCTTCTGGTTTGAACGAAGCCGAAATTGAAAAGATGCGCAAGGATGCCGAGGCTCACGCCGAAGAAGACCGCAAGCGCAAAGATTTGATCGAAGCCCGTAACAATGCCGATAACACCGTCTACGCGGGTGAGAAGGCACTGCGCGATTTGGGCGACAAAGTCCCAGCGGAGATCAAGGCTGAGGTCGAGGCGAAGAGCGCCGAGGTCAAGGAAGCGGCGAAAGGCGAAGATGTAGAGAAGATCAAAGCCGCAGTCGATGCCTTGGGGCAGACCATCCAAAAGATCGGTGCCAGTGTCTATGAGCAGGGACAGCCGTCGGCTGGGGGCGAAGCGGGTCCTTCATCCGATGCAGGACCTGATGTGGTGGATGGGGAAGTGAAGGAGTAGATACCGCTGGTTGAGTAGTCCCGCGTGATTGTCGCGGGACGTATCGAAACCAGCAAGTTTATGGTGTGGTCTCGATACGGCGGAAGAACACCGCCTACTCGACCACCGTATGATTATTATGAGCAACCAAGACTACTACGATATTCTGGGCGTGGGCAAGGGCGCGAGCGATGATGAGATCAAAGCCGCGTTCCGTAAACTTGCGCGTCAGTATCACCCCGATGTGAACAAGGAAGAACACGCCGAGGAGAAGTTCAAAGAGATCAACGAGGCGTATGGCGTGCTTTCGGATTCTGAGAAGCGCGCGCGCTATGACCGTTTTGGCAAGGCGGGTGTCAGCGGTGCGGGCGGGCAGGGCTATCAGGATTTCTCTGGCTTCGGCGATATCTTTGAAGACTTGTTCAATGGATTTGGATTCTCAACCAGTGGTGGACGTTCGCGCCGCTCTCCGCGCCGTGGGCGGGATCTACAGATGCAAGTTTCGCTTACCTTTGAGGAAGCGGTCTTCGGCGTTGAGAAAGAGATCGAGTTCTCGCGTGATGAGACTTGTTCACGTTGTAGCGGCAAAGGTGCCGAGCCGGGCACAACTCCGTTGAGATGTTCCACCTGTAACGGACAGGGCGAAGTGCGTCAGGTGCGTCAGACCTTTTTGGGTCAGATGGTGCAGACGGCTCCGTGCCCAACCTGTAACGGACGCGGTGAGACGATCGCTTCTCCGTGTACGACCTGCCGTGGTGCTGGCTTGGAACGCAAGAAGGTCAAGAAGAAAGTTCAGATCCCTGCTGGCGTGGACATGGGTACGCAGATCCGCTTGAATGGGGAAGGGGCGCCGGGTGAGAACGGCGGTCCGCAGGGCAGTTTGTTCCTCGTGTTGGATGTGAAGCCGCATCAATTCTTCAAACGCCGCGATCAGGATGTGATCCTTAACCTCGATATCAATATCGCACAAGCGGTCTTGGGCGCGGAAGTGACCATCCCGACGCTTGAAGGTGAAGATAAGTTGAAGATTCCGGCTGGTACGCAGCCTGGGAAAGTTTTCCATGTGCGAGGCAAGGGCGTTCCGCACGTCCGTAACAAGAATCAACGCGGCGATGAGATTGTGATCGTGAATGTAGCCGTACCGACCAAGTTGACGAAAGAACAGAAGGAACTCTTTGAGAAGTTGGCGGAGAGCCTCGGCACGACAGTCAAGCCGCAGGAGAAGGGTTTTCTCGATTGGTTGAATGATGCGTTTGGGGGGTAGGGAAATGCAGAAGGCAGAATGATGAATGCAAAATCGAGCGGATGAGATGTCTGCTCGATTTTTTGTTTTAGACGATAGACGATGGTTTTCTGTGGTCTGCTATCGTCCATTGTCAATTCATATCTCCTTTATAATCGCATCACCATGATGAAACCTCTAATGCGTCTCTGGCGTTTGCTGCCGATGTGGCTGCATGTCGTTGTGACACGAGTTACCCAGCCGAAATTCAACGCAGGCGTTTCCTCTTTGATTTTCGACGAGCAAGGTAGGGTTCTGCTTTTCAAACATACCTACCGCAAATATGAGTGGGGGATTCCCGGCGGGGCGTTGGAATATAGAGAGCAGCCCATTGAGGCAGTGATTCGTGAATTTCTTGAAGAGACGGGAATGCAGATCGAAGTCATTCGATTGTTGAGAGTGGCGAGTGCGAGGGAATTTCCGCATCTTGGAATCACATATCTGTGTAAAATAACGGGCGGCGAGTTCAAACCGTCGCATGAGATTTCGGAAATGAAGTATTTCGATGTGAATGACTTGCCCATCATGTTGTTCGCGGAGAAGGATTTGATCCGCTGGGCAGTGGAAGAACTCAAAAAAAATTAACCACAGAGTACACAAAGGGCACAGAGAAAACCTTTTTATTCTCTGTGTACTCTGTGCTCTCCGTGGTGGGAGATGCTTTGGTAAATATTCTTCTCGTCGGCGCGGGCGGATTTATCGGCTCGGTCTTGCGCTATTTGGTCAGCGGTTATATTCAACAATCCGCGCATCGGCTGGACTTCCCGTTCGGCACACTGGCGGTCAATGTGATTGGCTGTTTTATCATCGGTCTGCTGGCACAGTTCGGTGACAAGTATGGAACCTTCTCGAACGAATCGCGTGCGTTCTTGGTTATTGGAGTGTTGGGCGGCTTCACGACCTTTTCGTCCTTTGGCAATGACACAGTCAATTTGATAAAGCAAGACTTCGTAATGAATGCTTTTGCAAACGTTGGCGCAAATGTAATTCTTGGACTACTCGCGGTTTGGCTGGGTCGAACCGTTGGACATTTAATTTGGAGATGATTCCGTGATGGTCTCGATACGTCCTGCAAAGAACGCAGGACTACTCGACCATCGGAACTGGAGATAAACATGAACTGGCTTGAAGTTTCTTTGACTGTCGACGGCGAACTCGCCGAATCTGTTGCGGATGTGCTGGCTCGCTTCGCGCCGAATGGCGTGATGACCGAGCAGGGTGTCAAATTCAATGATGAAGAGGATGAAGGCACGGCGACGGGTCCCATCACCGTCCGCGCGTATTTGGAGGTCAACGATCAACTCGAAGAGACGCGGCAGAAAATAGAGGAATCGCTCTACTATTTGGGGATGATCACACCGGTACCGACTCCCACCTACAAGCAGATCGCGGATCAAAACTGGATGGAAGCCTGGAAGCAGCACTATAAGCCGATTCTCATTGGAGAGGGACTCTTGATCCTACCTGCCTGGCTTGAGTCTCCCGACCCAAAACGTATTCCCATCAAGATCGACCCCGGTATGGCGTTTGGGACGGGGACACATCCGACGACGCAGTTGTGTCTGGAGTTGATGGAACGTTCGGTAATTAGTAATTGGAAATTGGTAATTGATGTGGGCTGTGGCTCAGGAATCCTTTCGATTGCGGCGTTGAAACTTGGCGCGGATAAAGTACTTGGCGTGGATATTGATATCGAGTCTGTAAAAAATTCCCGCGAGAATGCAGATCTGAATAAAATAGGGGAGGAGTTAATGCTTGGGCAAGGTTCCGTGACTGAGATTTTGCAGGGCAACTTCCCGTTCAAGTCCGCGCCGTTGGTGGTGGCGAACATCCTCGCGCCGGTGCTTATCCGTCTCTTTGATGCGGGGCTGGCAGACTTGATCGAGCCCAATGGAGAGATCATCTTAAGTGGGATTCTCGAACATCAGGCAGAAAGTGTCATAGAGGCTGGGCAAGCCAAAGGGTTGAAGCGAGGCGAAACCCGTCAAATGAAAGATTGGATTGCGATATCCATGAAGAAATAGTGGCGCAGTGAAAATCTGTGCTATGATTCGGTCATGGATCGCCGTAAACTTATCCAATACCTGCTGTTGAACATCTTCGTCTCTGCGAGCGTGACGGGCGGAATCCTGTTCTGGTACGATCGAAATTATCGGGCGGTCAGCCAGCCCGCTGTGATTCAGCAATCGGCTCCTGCCAGTGGCAGCGGCTCAACCCAGGCACCCAACGCCGAACTGCAAACGGATATTCCCGTGAAGATCAGCAGCGTGGTTGGGGCTGGGGCGCTTTCTTCTGAAATTGCCATCATCAAATTTGAGGGCGAAGGTCAACTGGACCTAACCTCATGGCAACTCAAGGATGAAGACGGCAACACCTACACTTTCCCCAACATTAATCTCTACCCCAATGGAGCTGTACAAGTCCATACCGCCACCGGCAAGGATACCGTCATTGATCTGTATTGGGGTATTGGCGAAGGTGTGTGGAGCTCCGGTGAGAATGCCCGCCTCTTTGATTCACAAGGAAATTTGAGAGCAGTTTATCGTGTTCCTTAATCAGTTGATGGTTGGTGGTTGATCGTTTTACCACCCATAACCCACCACCCACTGTCAACCACCTACCACTCACAAATATGACCCAAGCCCTCTATCGCAAGTACCGCCCGAAACAATGGGATACCGTGATCGGACAAGACCACGTCATCCAAACCCTGACCAACTCCATCAAAGCAGACCGAGTCGGTCACGCCTATCTTTTCGCCGGTCCACGCGGAACGGGCAAGACCACCGTCGCGCGTCTGCTGGCGAAGGCGGTTAACTGCCTTAACGAAGACCCCACCAAACGTCCATGCAACGAATGCGAACACTGCAAAGCAGTCAACGAGAATCGCTTCATGGATATGATCGAGATCGACGCCGCCTCCAACAACGGCGTGGATGATGTCCGCGACTTGCGCGAAAAGATCAACTTCTCGCCGTCGCAGGGCAAATACAAAGTCTATGTCATCGACGAAGTTCACATGCTATCTGGTGGCGCGTTCAATGCTCTGCTCAAAACGCTGGAAGAACCGCCCCCACATGCCATCTTCGTTTTAGCCACCACCGAAATTCACAAGATCCCCGCCACGGTGCTCTCGCGCTGCCAGCGCCACGAGTTCCGCCGCGTACCCATTGATGAGATCGTCAAAAATCTCAAAGAGATCGCTGTTTCTGAAAACATCCAGGTGGATGAAGAAGCGCTCACACTCATTGCCCGTCAGTCGGCGGGTGGGATGCGCGACGCGCAATCGCTGCTCGACCAACTTTCATCCACGGGCACGAATATTACACTTGCCCTGGCGCAGCAAGTCCTTGGCACGGCAACCAGCCAGACCGTTCTCGATGTCATCAACTCTGTGCTCGACCATCAACCCGCGCACGGTCTCGAAACCATTCACAAGGCCCTCGACTCGGGTGCCGATCCGCGTTCGCTGGCGCGTCAACTTGTCGAATATACACGCGGGCTCATGCTCATTCAAATGGGCAATGCCGAGCAGGTCGAAGCCACACGCGAAGTCAAAACCCAAATGGAAGCGCACGCCAAAGCCTTCAATACCTCCGATGTTTTGCGCATGATGAAGATTTTCAACAACGCCGCAACAGATCTACGCGGCGGATGGCAGCCCTCCTTAAGTCTGGAACTCGCCCTCGCGGAAGCGATCGACTCTCCAGCCGAAATCGCCCAAGTCGCAGTATCATCCCCGCAGGGGGCTGCGCCTCAATCCAAGCCGAAGCCTGTGCCCGCTCCCGTAGCACACGAAGCGCCTAAGCCTGAGGTTAAGAGCGACGCGCTGCAGCCCGTCGTTGAAACACCCGCCATCAATGCCAATGACATTGTCAGGGCGTGGAAGCCATTGATCAACACTCTGCCCAAAGACAAAAATACGCTTGGCGCATTGATGAACTCGGTCAAGATGATCGACGTGCAAGGCAAGACCCTCATCCTCGGCATGGCAAGTGACGTGCTCGTGGAAAAACTCAACAAACCCGACCAGATCGAAACCATTCAGCGCCTCATCAAAGATCACTTCCAGGTGGACTTGTCAGTACGTTGTGTGGTCACCAACGCCAAAGGCAAACTCCCTTCGCATGTTGCACAAGATGGCATGGTCGCCGCCGCAATTCAACACGGCGGCGAGATTGTGGATATGGATGAATAATGGGAATTGGTACATTGGGTATTGGTTTGTCTGAATATCAATTCCCGATTCCTGAATAACTTATAACGAGGTTTAATTATGGCAAAAGGATTTAATCGTGGACCCGCCATGGGCGGCGGACAGGCTGGCATGATGCAGCAATTGCAGCGCATGCAAAAGCAAATGGAAGAAGCACAGGCAAAACTTGCCGAAGAAACCGTCACCGTCACGACCGGTGGAGGAGCGATCAAAGTCGTCATGACTGGTGACCAGAAATGCAGATCCGTCGAAATCTCGCCCGAATTTCTCAAAGACGCAGACGCCGAAATGCTGCAAGATATGGTCTTATCTGCCGTCAATATGGCGCTCGACCAATCCCGCGACCTTCAGCAAAAGCTGATGGGTCCGCTGGCGGGCGGGTTGCCTTTCTAATGTCATTGCGAGGCGGGTGCTCTTCCCGACGAAGCACTCCCCAAAGAATAGGGAGATTGCTTCGGGCAAAGTGCAAGAGTGCCCTCGCAACGACATAATAATATTATGTTATTACCCGAAGCCATTCAATCCCTCGTCACTGCCCTCGAGCGCCTTCCCGGAATCGGACCCAAGTCTGCATCCCGTTTGGCATTCTTCCTTTTACGCGCCTCCGAAGATGTCGCACAGGATTTATCCACAGCGCTGGCGAACCTCAAAGCGAATACTGCCTTCTGCTCCGAATGTTTCAATATCACCGACACGGGACGCGAACGCTGTGAGATCTGCGAATCCCAAAGACGCGACTCTTCCCTCATCTGCGTCGTCGAAGAAGCCTTGGATGTTCTCGCGCTCGAACGTACTGGCGGTTTTCAAGGCAAGTATCACGTCTTGCAGGGAGTTTTATCTCCCATCGAAGGCATTGGTCCCGACGATCTGAAGATCAAACAACTCGCCGAGCGTGTCGCACGTGGGGGAGTGGGGGAGGTCATCATCGCCACCAATCCCAGCATGGAAGGCGACGCAACGGGGCTTTATCTTCGTCAAGTTCTTGAACCAATGGGCGTCAAAGTCACCCGCCTTGCGCGCGGCCTGCCCGTCGGCGGCGACTTGGAATATGCCGATCAAAATACCTTGCTGCGTGCGCTTGCAGGCAGACATGAAATGAACTAATCCCTGATGGGGCGCGGTTCTCGCGCCCCTACGGTTTTAAAAATGAATATCACTATCCTCACCTTTGGTTCTCGCGGCGATGTCCAGCCGTTTTTACCTTTGTCTCTCGGCTTGATGTCTCGTGGACACAAAGTCATCCTTGCGGCGCCCGCGCGTTTCAAATCGCTGGTCGAAGGACATGGCATTACCTTCTTTCCGCTCGCTGGTGATCCCGAAGAACTCAGTCGTCGCCTCAATAATGCGGGCTATAATTTTTTCAAACTCCTCAAAGAGTTAATGTCTCACGCTGTGGATATTGGCGCCGAAATGATGCGTCAAACTGACGAAGCCTGCTGCGACGCAGACCTCATTATTCACACTTTTGTGCATGCGGTTGGCGCTCACACCCTCGCCCGCGAGAAGAACATCCCTGATATTCACATCCAAACCTTTCCTGTGTTCACGCCCACTGGCGATTATCCCAACATCTCTTTGCCCAATCTTGGCAATCGCTTTTTGAACCGCCTAACACACACTACTTCTTTGAGAATTACCGAGCTGACTTCATTTATAGGATTTGAACAAGTCCGCCGCCGGGCGGGATCACCCAAGCGAAAACTTTATTCTCCCTTCAAAGATTCCCCTCCTCGCCTTCGGACCCCTATCCTGTGTGCCTGGTCCCCAAGCCTGATCCCACCCTCAAACGACTGGAGTCCGCGAGTACACGTCACCGGTTATTATCTCTTTCCCTATAATGATTCGTATACACCGCCTAGTGAGTTGAAAGAATTTCTAGAAGCAGGCCAACCGCCTGTATGTATTTCGTTTGGGAGCATGGTCAACAAGAATGCAGAAAGAGTTGACGAGATCGTTCGTAAATCATTGAAGCAAACAAATAATCGCGGCGTTATCTTATCGGGGTGGGGGAGTGTGCAACAAGAATCAACAAATGATTTGCTGTATCTCGAGTCCGCACCGCACGATTGGCTGCTTCCAAAATGTAAAATGTTGATTCATCATGGTGGCGCAGGGACAATATCTGCTGGCTTGTGTGCAGGGATTCCACAAGTTGTTGTGCCATTCATGGCAGATCAACCGTTTTGGGGAAGTAGAGTCTATGCTGTTAGTGTTGCACCAAAACCCATTCGAGTGAATCAGTTGTCAGTAGAGAAGATGGTGAGTGCCATTGCCGAGGCGGAATCAAAAGATATTCTTGGGCGCACGCAGGTTATAGGTCGAGAGGTGCGAAGCGAAGATGGTGTGATGAATGCGGTTATGTTAATTGAGTCGTATGCGATAAGGCCCATGGATCTGTTTGAAAATCAGCCAATTTTTTAAGGTTTAAACCCCTTGCAGGCATTGACAAATAGTTACAAATGCATATAATTCCACCTCGCCAGTACAACATAAGATTTCGTCTCCCAGACAGATCATTCACAACTGAGTAACCGTCTCCCATCAAAGACAATAAGGCAATGGTTTTGTGGTTTGATGCGCCGATGCGAAAATAAAGTGCATCGGCATTTTAGTCTGTCAAAACCCTTGACACGAGATGGAAGGGCAAGTAGAATACAGCCCGCTCAAAAAATGGCAAGCACCTTAACAACTGAAGAGTGATAGGAAGCAACAATTTTGCGAACCAGTATATCCGTAACTTTTACACTCGCAAGAGTGATTTTTGCGGAGAGTTTGATCCTGGCTCAGGATGAACGCTGGCGGCGTGCCTAATACATGCAAGTCGAACGAGGTGCTTTTGTAGCAATACGAGAGTATCCTAGTGGCGAACGGGTGAGTAACGCGTG